>B570J14230_10001184_pt1 | contig 10507 bp, 12 predicted proteins | sample LakMenepilimnion_3_FD_14230 | JGI IMG/M metagenome (IMG submission 14230) | reverse complement strand
CTGAACCTTGGCAAGGTTCCGCGCTACCAACTGCGCTACGTCCGCGTAAGTGCGGGGTGAAATCTATCGCATTTAGCCACCCTTGGCACAATTGTATTTTTTCACACCTTTTCTATCGCAGGAGGTAGCGTATAAACATGAATTTATCGCAAGCAACCTTTTGGATGGCAGGTCGGCTTGCAACTGATTGTGTTGAGATTTCAACTGACCCCAGCTGCCTAGACCGACCAGGTTTTTGGGCGGTGATAAATACTTTTGAAGGGCAGTGGTTATGCGCACGGTTTGCTTCCGTTGTTGATGCACCTCTTCCGAGGGCACAATGGCATGGCATAGATGGGCTTTGGGATTCATCCCAAACTCAAAGTGAGTATCAAAGTAATGTTGAAAAAATAAAGGAAAAAATTGCAGCTGGTGATATCTATCAGGTAAATCTCTGCCGGGTATTAAGTACTAAATCAGAGCAAGGCTTACAGGGCTTAGCAAATAGATTGCAGCAAGATAACCCTGCCCCTTTTGCAAGTTATTTGAGATTACCCAGTTTAGAGATTGCATCTGCCTCACCAGAGTTATTTTTAAAACGAGATGGGGCGATGATTAAATCCACCCCTATTAAGGGAACGTCCAAAACCGATAATTTTGGAGAAAAAGATCGAGCAGAAAATGTAATGATTGTGGATTTAATGCGCAATGATTTTGGCAGCATCTGTGAAAGTGGCAGCGTAGATGTGCCAAGATTATTAGCAAGTGAGGCTCACCCTGGTTTGTTTCACCTAGTTTCGGATGTGGTTGGTAAGTTAAGAAGAAATATTCAGTGGAGTGAAATCGTAAAGGCTTTACTTCCTGCCGGATCAATTAGCGGAGCGCCAAAATCATCAGCACTTAAAAGCATTGCAGAGATTGAAAAAGTAGTTCGCGGCCCATACTGCGGAGTTATTGGCTGGGTACAAGGGGAGCAGGCGGTACTGTCAGTAGGAATTCGTATATTTTGGTCTCACGGGGATGGTCAATTAAATTTTGGAACTGGGGCAGGCATTACCTGGGCAAGTCAGCCGCAAGGTGAATGGGAAGAAACTGAGTTGAAGGCTAAGCGATTAATCTCAATTGCATCGGGAGTGTTGGTATGAAATTACTTATCAATGGCAAAGTAGTAACCGAGCCACTTTCATTGCCTTTTTCACTCTCCTTCATAAGAGGAGATGGCATATTCGAAACCATCTTAGGCATAGATGAGAAAATCATCGCCTGGCATCGACATTATGAAAGGCTGGCAAAATCTGCCGAGAAGCTGTTGATAACCATTCCAGCAAGAATTGATATTGAGGTTGGGATTAATCAATTGTTAACGGGAGTAGTTGGTAAATCTCGAGTTCGAGTTGCCGTATTAGCAGATGGTAATTGGCTAGTTACGTTGGAGCGGGTGCCAGAGGGCGATAAGTTACCCAGTTTGATAAGGATGAATCAAACTCTAAATTCAAACTCACCATTGACAGCAATCAAATCAATCTCATATGGACAGTCAATGTTGGCTGTTCGCCTAGCCCAATCCCGAGGATATACAGATGGGGTTTACTTAAATCAAAATGGCGATGTGGTTGAGACTGGGTCGGCAAACATTGTTATTTTAAAAAATGAAAGGTTTATCACGCCAAGCCTGGAGTCTGGATGTTTACCAGGAATTACTAGGCACATTTTAATTAAACATTTTGATATCTCAGAGGAGTTGTTTGCATGGGAGGAGATGCTTGATTCTGATGCAATTTTTCTATGCTCATCTATTCGCCTTCTAATTCCTGTTTGTAAAGTTGAGGATAAGTTGTTTGAAAGCAACCCCATGGGTGAGAAATTAATTGGTGACTTAAATCAACTTATCAGGAGTAAGATAGATTTATGACTCCGATAGTTAAGCGAATAATCGTTGGAATTGTTGGCGGATTAGTGACATTAGTAGGTGTGGTGGCACTGGTCGCCCCAGGTCCTGGATGGTTAATCATTTTTACCGGTCTTGGAATCTTAGCTACGGAGTTTGCATGGGCTGCAAGGGTTTTAACCTCAGCTAAAGAAGCTGCTAGCCGGGCAGCAAATAAGGCGAAAATAAAGAAGAAGCATCAATTGATGATTATTGCGGCGCTGACATTTTTATCACTTGTTTTACTAATTATTTGGTATGAATACACCTTTTAATTCGCCACCTTTACCTTCTGCTTTGCTAACCTAGCGGTATGTCGGCTCAAATCAAGATCACAGTTAATGGCCAATCCAAAGAGATTTCAAGTGATCAAAAGCCAACTCACCTTTTTCAGGAGTTATCTGATGTTGTGGTTTGCCGGATCAATGGCGAATTACGAGATTTATGGAGTGATTTAGCAGATGGTGATGTTGTTGAATCGGTAAGCATCGCATCGGAGGATGGCTTAAATGTTTTGCGCCACTCAACTGCCCATGTTTTAGCCCAGGCTGTACAAGAGGTTTTCTCTGAAACTAAATTAGGAATTGGTCCGCCGATCCGAGATGGCTTCTATTATGACTTTGATCCTAAAAATCCATTCACCCCGACTGACTTAGAAAAGTTAGAGAGTGCGATGCGCAAAATCATTAAAGCGGGTCAAAGGTTTCGCCGTCGAGTAACAAATGAAAAAGATGCACTCCTTGAATTAAAGGCAGAGCCTTATAAGTGTGAGTTAATCGGATTGAAGGCTAATAATACTGACGATGAATCGAGTGTTGAGGTTGGGGGTTCGGTATTAACCATTTATGACAATTTAGGTCGCGATGGTAATCCAGTATGGAGTGATCTATGTCGTGGTCCACACCTGCCATCGACCAAACATATTCCTGCCTTTAAATTAATGCGGGCAGCTGGGGCATATTGGCGAGGTTCTGAGAAAAATCCTATGTTGCAAAGAATTTACGGCACAGCTTGGCCAACTCAAGAGGCACAAGATGCATACCTTCTTCTATTAGAAGAGGCGGAAAAAAGAGATCATCGCAAACTTGGTGCAGAGTTAGATTTATTTTCATTTCCAGAAGAGATTGGTTCTGGCTTAGCCGTCTTTCATCCTAAAGGCGGAGTTATTCGTAGAGCGATGGAGGATTACTCGCGCAAACGCCATGAAGAGGAAGATTATCAATTTGTTTATTCACCACATTTGACTAAAGCTGCCTTATTTGAAACCAGCGGACATTTGCAGTGGTATGCCGATGGCATGTATCCACCGATGGTGATGGATGAAGAGTTACATGCAGATGGCACTGTAAAAAAGCCTGGTCAAAAGTATTACATGAAGCCTATGAATTGCCCATTTCATAATCTAATTTTCCAGTCCTCGCCAAAGTCTTACCGTGATTTGCCACTTAGATTATTTGAATTTGGCACCGTATATCGTTATGAAAAATCTGGTGTGGTACATGGAATTACTAGAGCTCGAGGTTTCACCCAAGATGATGCTCATATTTACTGCACCAAAGAACAGATGGCTGGTGAGTTAGATAGTCTTCTTACATTTGTGCTTAATCTCCTGCGTGATTATGGCTTAACAGATTTTTATCTTGAATTATCAACTAGAAACCCAGAAAAATCAGTAGGGGAAGAGCGGGATTGGCAGGATGCAACTGAAGCTTTGCGCCAGGCAGCTGAGAAGCAAAAATTAGAGTTAGTGTTAGATCCTGGTGGGGCAGCTTTTTATGGCCCAAAGATCTCAGTGCAAGCTCGAGATGCAATTGGTAGAACCTGGCAGATGTCTACTATTCAAGTAGATTTTCAATTGCCACAAAGATTTGATTTGGGTTATGCCGCATCCGATGGTTCTCGAAAACAACCGGTGATGATTCACCGAGCTCTGTTTGGATCTATCGAAAGATTTTTTGGGGTGCTGACTGAGCATTATGCAGGCGCCTTCCCACCTTGGCTTGCTCCTATTCAGGTGCGTGGAATACCGGTGGCAGAATCAATTAATCCATATCTTCAAGATGTAGTAAAACAGTTTAAAAAAGCGGGCATTAGGGCTGATATTGATACCTCCGATGACCGGATGCAGAAGAAAGTCCGTAATGCTCAATTAGAGAAAATACCTTTCATGTTGATTGCTGGAGATGAAGATATGTCAGCTAAGGCGGTTTCATTTAGATATCGAAATGGCGAACAGAAGAATCAAATTCCAATTCAGCAAGCAATTGATGAGGTGTTGACTGCTGTTAAAGATCGCAAGCAAATTTAATGAGTGATCAATCCATCTCAGGTGGTGCTGGAATGCCTGATAGTTGGCAGCGGTTATGGGCCCCGCATCGGATGTCTTATCTAGAGGGCGAGAACAGGCCCCTTCCCGGAAATGAGATCGAATGTCCTTTTTGTCGAATAACTAAGTTAAGTGATGAAGAAGCGCTGATTGTTTTCCGCGGTAATGAAGCGTATGTAGTTATGAACTTATATCCATATAACGCAGGGCATCTATTAATCTGTACTAATCGGCACATTGCAGAATTACCAGATCTAACAGTTTCAGAGCGAAATGAGGTGCAGGAGATAACTGCTCATGCGATGAAGGTGTTGCGTAAGGTAAGTAATGCCATTGGTTTTAACATCGGGATAAATCAAGGCGCAGTATCTGGAGCCGGTATAGCAGGTCATCTGCATCAACATATTGTTCCTAGATGGGGCGGTGATGCAAATTTCATGCCGATTATTGGAAAAACTAAGGTGCTACCAAAATTATTACAGGAGAGTAGAGATCAGCTAGCTGCGGCTTGGAATCAGATCTAAAAAACGCTTTATTTCAGATAGGCCTAATTTGTTGCTTAGCATCAGAGGAATGGCTGGAATTATCAAGCCGGCAATGAATTGATCCCAACCCCCTTCCTGCAAAGCATTATCTAACTCCTCTTTAAATTCTAATATCAGCTCTTTATGCTCAGGCTCACTTGGAATATCAACCACGGTTTTGGTGGAGTAGTCAGTAATGATTTGGTCTTCTAAATTAATTAGCGCAGTAGGTTGCCCATTATCTGCATGTAAGACTAAGTATGGAGTCAGTACTGGTTCCAACATCTTTCCAATAATTGCACTCATATCCTCAAAATCAACATCACCATCTTCAAAATCAACAACTGCCACAATAGTGGGGATATAAAGCTCCCTAAAGGTTTGCCACTGTGCCACAACTTTTGGATCTATCCCTGATTTAGCACTAGCTACCACTACTACTACATCTGCGGTAATTAAGAGCGGATCATCCATTTTGGCAGCTGATACGCCAAGAAGTTCGGAAATCTGCTGGTTCTCAGGAGACATTCCAAGGACAAACCGTGCGTTAATTAGGTCGGTCATGATCGATAAGCCTACGATGTGAATTATGTTGCAGCGTTCATTACGTGATCCTGTCGCGAAATTAATTGCCCCATTGGTCAAAATCTTGATCAAATTAAGGATAAGCGCCAATTTAATATCAACTATTGGTGGGGTTGGAAGCACTATTAGTGCTTTGTACTTTTTCCCAAAAGGTGAATTCTTCACAGGCGTTCTCTGGGTTGCTGGCTTTGTAGTTTTTGATTTATTTGACGGCGCAGTTGCTCGCTCTTCCAGTAAGGGGATAAGTAAGTGGGGAGCTGTTTTGGACTCAACTTTAGACAGATTAAGTGATGCGGCAATATTCATCGGAGCCTTGTTGTTCTTTATCGAAAATGACGATCCACTTGTGCCACTTATTATTATTGCCGCTGTTGCTGCATTTATGGTTTCCTACATAAAAGCTAGGGCAGAATCTCTAAATATTGTATGTGATGGTGGGATTGCCGAGCGTAGTGAGCGACTGATCATTGCATTAGTAGCTTATGGACTTCACGGGTTAGAAGTTGAGTATGCAATGGCTATTGGTATCTGGGTTCTAGTTCTTCTCTCCATGATCACCATTGCGCAACGTATGTTGATTGTTTACAAAGCGGTGAAGTAAATGTATTTGCTATATCTATTTGCTTGGAAATTGATAGGTCTAGCTCCAGAAAAAATTGCATACAAGTTAGCCAGCTTCGCCTCTGATCAGATCTATAAGAAAAATGGCAAGGGAATTAAAAGACTAAGAAGTAACTATCAACGAGTAAAACCAGATTTTTCCGAGGCTGAGTTAAACGAATTAACTAAACTTGGCATGAGATCCTATATGCGATACTGGATTGACACATTTAGATTAAATAAATGGAGTAAAGAGAAAATTATTCAAACAACTAAGGTGAATAATGAACACTTACTTAGAGATCCCATTGAGAAAAAAATTGGTTGCATTGTTGCGCTACCACATTCTGGAAATTGGGATCATGCTGCCGCTTATTTTTGTTCAACAGGAATCAACCTAACTGCAGTGGTGGAACAACTTAAGCCCGAGGCAATATTTAAGAAATTTCTTGATTATCGTCGCAGTATTGGGATAGAGGCGATAAGTCATAAGGAAAAAACTATCCCAATACTCACTGAGAGATTAGAGTTCGGCAAATTGGTTGCATTAGTTGCAGACCGCGATATGTCACGTAATGGTATTGAGGTGAAATTCCTAGGTGGGATAGCTAAAATGCCTTCAGGACCAGCGCTCTTGGCGCTGAAAACTGGAGCACCATTAATTACTGCTTATATTAGTTACCTACCATCTGGTATCGAAATCTTCTTTGATGAAACTATTGCGCTGCCTATTTCTGGCAGCGAAGCAGAGCAAATCAAGATAATTACTCAATCAGTTGCTGATAATTTTGCGAGCAGAATAAAGAAAAACCCGGTTGACTGGCATATGTTGCAAAGGATTTGGTTAGATGAGGAAAATTAGAATTGGAATAGTTTGTCCATATGGTTGGGATACGCCGGGGGGAGTACAAACTCATATCCGTGATTTGGCGGAACATCTAATTGATGAAGGGCATTTTGTGTCAGTACTAACACCGATTTCAGATGACTCAACAGAGCATCAAAATTATGTTGTTAATGCCGGAAAACCAATATCAATTCCGATTAATGGTTCCGTGGCCAGAGTTTTATTTGGTCCAATTGCTAGCTCAAGGGCGAAGCAGTGGATTGCTAGTGGTGATTTTGATTTACTCCATCTACATGAACCTGCAATTCCATCTTTGTCACTTTTAGCCTGCTCTGCTGCTGAAGGTCCACTAGTGGGTACATTTCATGTTTCTACACCAAAAAAGAAAGCGATTTATGCAATCGGGCCAATTCTGGAACCCATTGTTGAAAAACTGAGTGCACGAATCGCTGTAAGTGAATTAGCTCGATCAACGCTCAAAGATCATTTCGAAACAGATGCGGTTGTAATACCAAATGGTATTGATGGTCAAAAATATGCAAATGCAAAGATCATTGACGCTTATTCAAAAAACCACACCATAGGATTCATTGGCAGATTTGAAGAGTCACGGAAAGGATTACAAGTACTAATTGATTCATTAGCGATTGTTGCTCGATTCGTACCGGATGTTGAGTATTTAGTAGCAGGCCCTGGAGATAGCAAAGAGTTCATGAAGAATTTGAACCCACAGTTGCGAAGCCGAGTAAAATTCCTAGGTTTACTAAGTAATGCGGAAAAAGAAAGTTTTTTGAAATCGATTCAGATCTATGTAGCACCAAACACCGGTAGTGAGTCTTTTGGAATAATTCTAACTGAGGCACTCTCTGCTGGAACTGCAGTAGTTGCTAGTGATATTCCCGCATTTAAAGCCGTTCTTGAAAATGGTGAAGCAGGGGAGTTATTCAAAAATGGAGATTCAGCTGATTTGGCAAAGGTTTTAGTTGCGTTACTTCGTGATGATGACAAGCGCAAACGATTATCTGAAAATGGTCGATTAAGTGCACAAAAGTATGATTGGCAGGTAGTTGCAGAACAAATTGAAAATGTTTATGAAATGGCTATAGCTGGTGGGCAGCGGGTAACTTTGGCTTCTGAGAATAGATTCTGGAGCAGGCGATGAATTATCAAGCTCTATTAGCACTTCTGTTTGTAGTTTTAGTTGGGTGGTATTTGTCTTTCTCTGCCTCAAGATTAGATCGACTTCATCATCGAGTTGAAACCTCTTGGGCAACCTTGGATGCATTGCTTCAACAGCGGGCTGCATTAGCCCATGAGATTGTCGCTGAATCCAATCTAGATCCTGCAACTGCTTACTTAATATCAAGTTCGGCAACAGCAGCACGTAATGCCAATATTGTCGAAAGATCCGCAGCTGAGAGCGTTTTATCTGAGTCTTTGAAATTGGTGCAGGGAGCTGCCATTGATCACTCATTGGAGCTACCATCTGACCTACTGGTTGAGTTATCGGATACGACAGCAAAGGTAAAAATTGCAATCAATATTCACTTAGAAGCGGTAAATGCCACAAGAAATGTTCGCGCCAAGCCACTTATAAGGTTGTTTCGATTGGCAGGTAAGGCTCCAATACCAGTTCGCTATGCATTTGAAGATGATATTTTATGAAAATTGCTCGACGGTTAATTTTTTTAGCTTCAGCAACTGTAATTGTCTTGTCTATTGTTGGCACTAGTAATCTTCCCCAGATATTAGATAAACCGGAGATTCCAAAAAACTTCTTCAACGGGTTGCCGGGTGTTAATAACCAGATATTAGCTGTGAAAATTGATGATACAAATGCGGCTCATCCACAAATTGGAGTTGAGGATGCTGATGTGGTTTATGTAGAACAGGTAGAAGCTGGTCTAACAAGATTAGCCGCGGTCTATACCTCAAAACTTCCACCATTGATTGGTCCAATCAGATCGGCAAGAATTTCAGATCTAGAACTTCTTGCTCAATTTGGTCGCGTTGGATTTGCCTACAGTGGTGCCCAGAGCAAGATGAGGCCCGTTATTGAAGCAGCTAATTTAGAAAATCTCTCTGCTGAACGAAACCCGCCATCAATTTATGGCAAAGATCCAAATCGACCAGGCCCGGTAGACATGATTTTAAAACCAGATTTATTGTTGGAACGAGCAAACTCAAATCCTAAGATAAAAATAGATTCACCAACCATTTCAGTATTTCCATTTGGCAAGGCGCCAAAAGGTGAGACAAGCACTGCAAATGCAAAAGTTAAGTGGCCAAGTGCTAAGTATGAGCTGCGTTGGGATAGTTTGGCTGAAAAATGGTTAATTTATTTCAATGAAAAACCAAATTTGGCAGCGTCCGGAGAGCATTTATTTGCAGACACTGCAATAATACAAATTGTTTCCATTACCCCTTCAATATATGGTGATAAATTTGGTGAAATAACCCCATTTAGTAAAACTACCGGGACTGGAAAAGCAGTTATGTTAAGAGATGGGTTTAGCTACCAAATTAGCTGGCAGCGCGATACTGAAACTGAATTAACGAGATGGCAAACAATTGATGGTGAACCTGCCAATTTCAAGCCAGGGCGAACTTGGATTTTCCTTACTGACCAGGCACCTGTTTTGACCCCTTAGTAAGCCTGCCTGTGTGAGCAAGGCTTCATTTAAGTGTTTTCTCGCCTCGCTGTTGGATTAGTACACTGGGGGACTAGATAATTGCAAGGGGAGAGAAATGTCTAAGGAAACAGGTACAGCTCGTGTAAAACGCGGCATGGCAGAGATGCTTAAGGGCGGCGTGATTATGGATGTTGTAAATGTTGAACAGGCAAAGATTGCCGAAGATGCTGGTGCGGTTGCTGTCATGGCATTAGAGAGAGTGCCGGCAGATATTCGTGCCCAAGGTGGCGTTGCCCGTATGTCAGATCCCGACATGATTACTGCCATTCAAGCTGCAGTATCGATTCCAGTAATGGCAAAAGCAAGAATTGGCCATTTTGTGGAAGCTCAAGTTCTGCAAACTTTAGGTGTTGATTACATTGATGAGTCAGAAGTTTTAACTCCAGCAGATTATGCAAATCATATTGATAAATGGAATTTTACAATTCCATTTGTTTGTGGCGCTACAAATCTTGGAGAAGCACTTCGCAGAATCAATGAGGGTGCAGCAATGATTCGATCAAAGGGAGAGGCTGGCACCGGAGATGTTTCAAATGCCACCACTCACATGCGGACGATTTCAGGTGAGATTCGCAGATTAACCTCGATGCGTGAGGACGAATTATTTGTAGCAGCTAAAGAATTACAAGCACCATACGAATTAGTAAAAGAGGTAGCCAGCACCGGAAAGCTTCCCGTTGTCCTATTTACTGCAGGTGGAATTGCAACTCCGGCAGATGCGGCAATGATGATGCAATTAGGCGCTGATGGTGTATTTGTGGGTTCTGGTATTTTCAAATCAGGAGATCCCGCAAAGCGTGCGGCTGCATGTGTTAAAGCGGTTACTTACTTTACAGATGCAAAAGTTGTTGCAGATGTTTCACGCGGTTTAGGTGAAGCAATGGTTGGAATAAATGTTGCTGATATCCCAGTACCTCATCGGCTTGCGGAGCGGGGCTGGTAATTGTGAAAATTGGAGTACTTGCACTCCAAGGTGATGTTCGAGAGCACATTCAATCATTAAGTGATTGCGGAGTTGATGCCCGA
>B570J14230_10001177_pt1 | contig 10525 bp, 20 predicted proteins | sample LakMenepilimnion_3_FD_14230 | JGI IMG/M metagenome (IMG submission 14230) | reverse complement strand
GCAGCTTGGAACAAGTGGAGCGGTAAGTATCTGCGCGATGAGTTCGGCACCTACATCCTTGAGGATTACGAGGTTGAAGACGAAGATGGCAATACGGTCGTTCAACAGCGCCGCAAGCTGAATCCAGCCTATGACCCAGATGCGGAATACATTTCCCGCGAACAACGCCCAGAGTGGGATTGCGTCGGTCTGATGGGCAAGCTCCGCCTTCGTAAAGGGCAACCTACTGGCAACCGCTGGATCAAGATGCGCGACATCAGCGATTCCGTTGAGGAATGGTTGATCCGCTGAGACCTTATAGTCCCACTTACTAAATGTGCCAAAATAATATAAACAGTAGAAAGATTCATACTGCTTGACTTTTTTTCAAAACTCCCGTATAATATACAAGTCTTCAACATCCTTGTAACTTTGGGAATGAAGACCCTCTTCGGTGGTGTGAAGAGGTGAGTTGGTGGTTACTAAAGAGGGTTTTATGCCCTCTTTTTTTCTATTATAAATTATTATAAAATTATAAGAAACAATGAACTTTACTGTCTATTCGAAAGAAGATTGCCCTTATTGTTATAAAGTTAAACAAGTCCTTGAATTGACAAATAGTAACTTTGTAGTGTATACTTTGGGTGAAGACTTTACCCGTGATGAGTTTTACTCTGAGTTTGGTGAAGGTTCCACCTTCCCTCAAGTAGTATGTGACGACCAGAAGTTAGGAGGTTCTGTTGAGACCATCAAATTCCTCAAAGAGAAGCAAATTGTCTGATAAGAACCTAAATAAAAAGGAAGACCACTTCAATCGTGGTATTGAATTGATACTTAATGGAGGAAAAAGAAAGCAGACTCAACCCTTTCATATCATCTTTGAGAAGATGGTTTGCTTTCTAAATCGGGAGGTAACCATCTATTTTGAGTTTTCCTTTAAATCAAGGAAAAGAAAAGTAATTTCCCGGAGAAAAAGAAATGTTAGCAGTTAGTCTAGTATTTGGTTCCTTTCTAACAGTATTGTTTCTTATAGTGGGACTTATAGGTGGTTGGGTAGCAAGAGAATATATGATGAATTATAGGGAAATTCCTAAGTTACATCCAGAATTCTACGATCACAATGGAAATGTTATTCCTGATGAAGTTCTAGCCATATCATTTAATCCAGATTATTTTGATGACGAAAATTATGACAACGACGAAGACGACGAGTAGAGCAAAGACATCTACGACAAAATCAGCAACACCAAAAGTTGCTAAGACTCCAGAAGTCATTCCAGATTTACCAAAAAATCCTTTTGCATTTGAAGTTCTGGACCTTGTATCCAGACAGCGTTCAAGTGCTAAAAAGGTAGAGATTTTAAAGAAGTATGAACATCCTTCTCTCAAAGCAATTTTTATTTGGAATTTTGATGAGAGTATTATTTCAATGGTTCCAGAAGGACCTGTTCCTTATTCTGGATACTCAGAGCAGACTTCTTATAGTGGGTCTCTGAGCACCAAGATTACTGAAGATATTCGTAGAATGCACGAAACGGGTTCGTTCTCAATGGGAATTAATGATACTCAACAACGCACGACGATCCGTAAAGAGTTCAAGAACTTTTATCACTTTATTAAAGGTGGTAATGATGGTCTGAACAACATTCGTAGAGAATCAATGTTCATTAGTATTCTTGAAGGTTTGCATCCTCTTGAAGCAGAGATTATTTGTCTGATAAAAGATAAGCAACTTCAAACAAAATATAAAATCACAAAAGAAATTGTCTCAGAAGCTTATCCCGATATTCATTGGGGAGGTCGTTCCTAATACATAATATATTGGAGTTATTATAATGGAAAAAAATATTACACGAAAGAAGATGCCGACAGAAAAAGAAGAGGCATCCAGTAAGGAGACAAATGAAGTTTGGTCGGCACACGAAAAAGAACTTTCTAGGTCTCGTTATGGATGTGAAGTAATTCAAGAGAATTGCAATAAGATAGACGCCAAGAATCCACAACTACCTAGTGATGCTCATTTGGTTTCTTATGTTCGTGGTGGAAAAATGTCTTATGATATTACTCGGTCTAATAAGATGTCTAATATCTTTGATATGTACTGGGATAAGTTTGGTGATGCACTCAAAAAAATTGAATGGGCAGATGGACGGGTGAATCCTAGACTCTGGGGATATCAAGCACCCAAAACCAAAAAGCGCAAGTGATTTCCCAAATCGGAGGAAAATTTTCCGGCAAAATTTTCTCACGCGAAGGTTTTTAAAATTGTAACATTTTATACAACTAATTGTTGCTAAATATCCCTGAAAGGGAGTATAATACTCCTATCGTTCATCTGGAAATCCAGACGGAAGTAAGCCGACGCGGAACGGATCGTTCATTCGCTATCTACAAATAGCGAACGCAAACGCCGACTGAAGGAACGCTCTTTAACCTAAAAAACTAAGGAGAAAACCAATGTCGAAAGTCGTATACCGTGGTGTTGAATACGATACTCAAAAGCGTATTGAATACCAACAGCAAATGCAACAACAAGCCCAACAATACAACGAAACCTATCGTGGTGTTAAGTTTGTAAAGGAGGGACACAAGTGAAGAAACTTAACTTCCTACAACTTATTAAAGAACAAAAACAAAAAGAAGAGCGTCGCCATCAGGCACAATTAGCACAACTCGTTGGAGTAAAGTGATGTTTGCAATATTACAAATTGCCGCAGGATCTGCGGTTGTACTTGTTTTATTGTCGCTTTATATTCAATTTTTATTTAAGTAGAAATCGGAGGGGTTGATTCCCTCCTTTTTTTATAGGTATAAACTCGTAGGCATAAATTATTGTTAAGGAATCAACACAAAACACCTAGATAGTAGTAGAATATAGAGGTGAAGCGTATGAACGAAAACCCCTTTGTTATGTTATTCTATGTGCATGGAGGTTATTATGCACAACCTAATCTCTTACAATCAACTAGCTGGATGGGAACACTTTGAGGAGACAGTAGAACGATCTAATGAACAGAACGACTTAGTTAATGATTATTTTAATTGTTTAATTGAGTGTGATGATGAAAAACAAACTTGTAAAAGAATTTGTAGGGAGTTGTTAAGCAAGTCATAATGAAACTGGGGGGTTGACTGCCCCTCTTTTTTTATGGTAAAATGCCTTGAGAGAATGGTATCTTATGGATAGAGACAAACTAAAACTGATTGTCCGTAATCTTGAACTATTGGTTGATTCTCTCAAGGCAGAAGTCTATTCTGATGTGTCTGCATATAGCAAATATACAGAACCAGAAGTGAGAAAAAGACCCATTTTAGATTACGATGAAATTTTTGAGGATTCTGATTTAGATGACTAGTAGAGCACGAGAACTAATAAAGTTGCTAGAAAAACTTGTTAAGCAAGAGCATCTTTATACTGATGAAAAAATCATAGAGATGAAACAACAACTGCGAACGCTTAAGGAAGAAATCGCAGAACTTGAATCAAAAACATCAAAAGGATTTGGAAAGAAATGACTGTAAAACTTATCAGCGTGACTCCCGATGCAGAACAAACAATGGCATATATTGCTAGAGTTTCTAATCCAGCGAATCAGGATTCTGAAAACTATGCGGGTTTGCTACGTTATTGTATTAAGCACAATCATTGGTCTGTGTTTGAGCAATCTTCTATGAGTCTTGAGATTGAAACTAACCGTGGTATCGCAGCCCAGATACTTCGACACAGGTCCTTTACATTTCAGGAATTTTCACAACGTTATGCTGACACAAATCTAATCACCGAAAATATTCCTATTCCAGATCTTCGTAAACAAGATACCAAGAATCGTCAAAACTCCACAGATGATCTTGGTGACTATGTAAAACTTAAGTTTCAGACAGAAATTGCTGAATTGTTTAAGCACTCTAATAACCTCTACAAGCGAATGTTAGAGGCAGGTGTGGCAAAAGAGTGTGCAAGGTTTGTATTGCCTTTAGCGACGCCCACACGCATCTATATGACGGGTTCTTGCAGGTCGTGGATACATTACATAACACTTAGATCTGCCAATGGTACTCAAAAAGAGCATATGGATATTGCTCTTGAATGCAAAAAAGTATTTTCTGAGCAATTCCCGACAGTTGCAGAAGCTCTTGAGTGGGTCTAAATATTTTATGTTGAGATTATAACTGATGCCTACATATCGCTTCGAAAATACTGAAACTGGTGAAATCTTTGAGAAATGGATGCTTATGGCAGAAAAGGACCCATATCTCAAAGAAAATCCTCATCTCAAACCACTCATTCCAACACAAATGAATGTTGGTGAGGTGGGAGATTGGAGAAATAAATTAACTCAAAAACATCCTTCGTGGAATGATGTCTTAGGTCGTGCTCAAAAAATGCCCGGTTCAACTGTAAAAAAACTCTAATATGGCAAGAAGAAAAAGAGGAAACAACGATCAACCAATCGGTGTTGGTCTGACCGCAAAACAAATGAAGAGGAGAAAACCTCTAAGTGCAGAATACTTGATTGATATTGACCCTCTTACAGAAAACCAAAAGCGTTTGTTTGAATCTTATACTGACGGTAAACATCTAGTTGCCTACGGGTGTGCTGGAACGGGTAAGACCTTTATTACTCTTTACAATGCTCTTGCTGACGTTCTAGATGAATCAACTCCTTATGAGAAAATCTATCTTGTTCGTTCATTAGTTGCGACAAGAGAAATTGGTTTCCTTCCTGGTTCTCACGAAGATAAGGCAGATATTTACCAGATTCCTTATAAGAATATGGTGAAGTATATGTTCCAGATGCCTAGTGATTCTGAATTTGAGATGCTCTATGGCAACTTAAAGTCGCAAGAAACAATTAAGTTCTGGTCAACTTCTTTTCTTCGCGGAACGACTCTTGATAATGCAATCATTATTGTGGACGAGTTTCAGAATCTAAACTTCCACGAACTAGATTCTATTATTACTCGTGTTGGTGAGAATACCAAGATTTGTTTCTGTGGTGATGCTTCTCAATCAGACTTACAGAAAACAAATGAGCGTAATGGTATTGTAGATTTTATGTCGGTATTGCGTAAAATGCCATCTTTTGATATAATTGAGTTTGGTGTAGACGATATTGTTCGTTCTGGACTTGTCAAAGAATACATTATTGCGAAAATGGATGCTGGTTTTTGATGTTTAATCATATTGATATTGAACTCCCAAAGTTGGAGCGTGAAACGATTGATGGTGTAAGATATTATTCTGTGCCAGATGAGGAAAAACTCCTTAAGTTAGTATCCATTACTTCTATTACGAGTCATTTTAATCGTGAAATCTTTGTCAATTGGCGTAAAAAGGTCGGTGAGGAGGAAGCTGATAAGATTACTAAAGCGGCGACTTCTCGCGGCACGGATATGCATTCTCTTACGGAGCACTACCTTAAGAATCAAGATTTGCCGTCTGTTGCGCCGATTGCGGATTTTCTTTTTAAGATTGCGAAAACAGAACTGAATAAAATCAATAATATTCATTGTTTAGAAGGTGCTTTATACAGTAAGCAACTTGGTGTAGCAGGGACGACGGATTGTATTGGAGAGCACGATGGAGAACTTGCTGTAATTGACTTTAAAACCTCCAAAAAACCAAAACCACGCGAATGGATTACGCATTATTTCGTCCAAGCAATGTTTTATGGTATGGCGTATTATGAAATGACTGGAACTCCTATTAAAAAATTAGTCATTATTATGGCGTGTGAAAATGGAGAATGTGTTCTTTATGAGGAAAGAGATTTAAAAAAATATATGAAACTTGTAGTTCAATATATTAAAAAGTTTGTAAATGATCGTCTTGAACTTATGTCTAAATAAGAGTGCCTGTCTGGGTCGCACTTTTCAGGTGGGGGGTATTTTTGCTCCCCTTATAAATATTATTGCGACCCCGATAGAGTAGAAATATGAAAAAATATTTTTATGTTTATTATTCTTATGAAGAATTTGGAAGAGGATATATTGGAAGCAGAATTTGTAAATGTCTTCCGGAAGAAGATATAAAATATTTTGGTTCTTATAAAGATAAAACTTTTAATCCTACTGAAAAAATTATATTAGAAGTATTTTCTAGTAAGAAAGAAATGTTAAATGCAGAAATACTTCTGCATAATTTTTATAAAATTGATAAAAATTCACATTTTGCAAATAAAGCAAGACAAACCTCAAATAAATTTTCAACATTTGGATTAAAACATTCCGAAGAAACTAAAAATAATTTTAGAAAACTTTGGATTGGAAATCGTAATCCTAATTATAACGCAGGAAAAAATCATTCATTTTTTGGTAAAAAACATACTGAAGAATGGAAGAAGCAACAAAGTATTAGAAACATTGGTAAAAAACGTAGTGAAGAATCTAAAAAAAAACAATCACTAGCAATGAAAGAAAAAATTCCTTGGAATAAAGGAATACGTGATTTAAGTATAACTGGAGAAAAAAATCCAAGAGCAAAGAAAATTATTTTTAATGGTGAAACTTTTGGATGTATAAAGGATGCTATTGAAAAAACAGGTATATCACGTCATATGATTAAAAAATCTTGCACTTTTATTGACTAATATATTATTTTAAGATATAATAAATACCATATTGTGAAAATTATGAGCAATCCGTTAGAAAATCTTCTAGAATTCAAAATAGAATATATGGAACCAAATAAAGAATTAGAACAAGTCATAGAAAATAAGTTTCTTACTCCTTCAAAGTTTGCTCTAGAAATAGAGAAAATTGTAATTGAAGAAAACTTCAATTATATTGACGCAATTTGTCATTATTGTGAGCTCAATAGTCTTGAAGTTGAGTCAGTTACAAAACTTATTTCAAAACCTCTAAAAGAAAAGTTGAAATATGATGCGATAAGTTTAAACTTTATGAAGCGGACCTCGCGTGCAAAACTGCCTCTATGATTGTGACTCCATTTGAAACTTATCAACATTATCTGTCACTTAAAAATCATTTTACAAATCCAAAATACGATTTCTTCAAGTATGGTGCGAAGACCCGTGCCAGTATTGCTTCCTTTAATAAGAGGCGCGATAAATATTGGTTCGAGAAAACAAGTCGCAAATACTCTGACAAAGAAGTCGTAGATTTTTTAGTATCAAATTTTGTAGAGGCAGACAACGCGAGTAATTTATGGATTGGCGAAATTATCAATTCTGGCGAAAGAACCTACGCAGATTGGATGCGGAGACAACAGAGTTTGACTTACTTATTCAAAGAGCAAAGCAGCGAATTGTTCTTGGAAACAAAATTAGAGGATGCCTTGAACTGTTCCAAAGGTCATCCACCCGTTCTAAAAAAATTCCTGAGCGGGAAGATTTCTATTGAAACTCTAGTCATCTATGATAAAATATTCCTGTTCGGGAAAAAGTTTGATAAGAAACTTTTAGATCCAGTGTGGGAAACCGTCAGTTTAAAAATGAAAAAATACAATCCATTTCTAAATATTGATGTGTTTCAATTCAAGAAGATTTTACGGGAAATCATCGATGAGTAAATTTTTTGATTCTGATATTATTCAGGAAGAACTGAAAGAAATCAATCAATTGCAAGAGAGTATTTACGGAAGCATTTTGACTTTTGGTGTTATGTCCCGTGAAGATAAACTGGAGCATATTGAAAGACTTGAAATGTTACTTGAAAAACAACGAGTAATGTATACAAGATTGTCTCTTTCAGATGACCCAGAAGCGGTTGTGATGAAAGAGAATCTTCGTAAATCAGTTGCCCTGATGGGTTTCCCACCAGAGACTGATATGGGATTACTGTTTAGCAGTATGACCAAAACCATCGAATCTCTCAAGCAATTCATTGACGGTTGAGAGCATTTTTGCTATAATATCCAAGTAATCCAATTCATCCCAAGTATCCTAAAAATCCTATGTCATTCGAAAATCTTAAGAAGCAATCCAAACTTGGTTCTCTCACCGAAAAACTGGTGAAAGAAGTAGAAAAAATGAATAACTCCGAAAGTTCTAGTGATGACCGCTTTTGGAAGTTGAGTGTAGATAAGTCAAATAATGGTTATGCCGTAATCCGTTTTCTTCCTGCTCCTAATGGGGAAGATATTCCGTTTGTCAAAGTTTATAGTCACGCATTTCAAGGTCCTGGTGGTTGGTTAATTGATACGTGCCTGACTACCGTGAATCAAAAGTGCCCTGTGTGCGAGCACAACTCTGGACTCTGGAATAATGGCACTGATGCTGGCAAAGAAGTTGCCCGTAAGCAGAAGCGTAAACTGACTTATGTCAGCAATGTTTATGTCGTCAAAGACCCTGCCAATCCTGAAAACGAAGGTAAAGTCTTCCTCTTCAAGTATGGTAAGAAAATCTTTGATAAGATTATGGAAGCAATGCAACCTGAATATGAGGACGAAACTCCGATTAATGCCTTTGACTTCTGGCAGGGTGCAAACTTCAAACTGAAGGCAAAGAGTGTTGCTGGTTATCGTAACTATGATTCCAGTGAGTTTGCTTCGGTTGGAGCTCTTCTGGACGATGATGATGCAATGGAAGCAATCTGGAAGAAGCAGTATTCTCTTACCGAATTTGTTGCTCCTGACCAATTCAAGACTTATGAAGAATTGAAGAAGCGTCTTGATTCAGTGCTTGGTGCAAAGTCTGTGCGTCTCGATGAAGAAGTTGATAACGAGGAAGAGTATTCTCGTGGTTCTGCAAGGGACCTTGATGATGGTCTTCGTAGCGAACTGAATAATCTTCAACCCACTCGTCGTGCTGCTGCTCCAGTGGAAGAAGATGAGGATGATGACGCACTTTCGTACTTCGCAAAACTTGCCGAAGACTGATGTGTATGAGGAGGAGAGAAATCTCCTCCTTTAAAATGGAATTGAAACCTTTGTGTTTTCAGTCTTAATTAATCTATCATTCACATACTGCGATGACCTATCATAGATCATCGCTTTTCTTGTATCATTAATAACTTGTTGGAGGTATCTTGGTTTTAATACGTAGATACCTCTTTTATCATTGTTTTTTCTGACTTCATATTCATAATTACTCACACCCACAATTGGGTCTGATATGCGAATGACATTTTCTCCAAGTGCTGTTGCGTCATTTGTATAAAGATTTCCATCGTAAGTATAATAAACTTTAAAGTCTTCATCAACAACTTGATCTGCAGGAAGAATTAAACGGTCTTCTGGGTCTTTGACTTCTTTGGTTTCATAATGATGAATTTCGTTTAAGTCATTTCCATAGATTGATTCTGCATAATCATAGACTTGTTTATCAGATAATGGCCATTCATCTCTTAATCTTGTAATTCCTGCAGATACAATCACAACCCAATCATATTGAACGCTTCCATAAATCTCTTGTGCAACTAATTCTGGTCTAGAACCATCAGGAATCTGATACTTGTCGAAGATAGTAAATACATTTTGTAAGTCATCACGAAGTTTAACTCTACGGAATAGATTCTTTACCGTAACATATTGATGTGATGACTTAGTTCCTGGTAAAAAGGATTGATATTCTAAATTTGGGATTTCTCTGAAGTATGTCATTAGTATCCAACTCCTGTTTTTCCTTCTGCACTTCCATAATCTTCGAAGTAAATTGGAGTCAGCTCTTGGAAGTTAAGAGAAAGATTCATATTTACTGGTGTGCCATCGGAGTAAGTAGCATACGTGCCAGAACCAGTAAAGTTTAAACTTAAACCTTGAAGAGCGCAGATTTTAAATCTATTTAGATATGGGTGAGGTTTTCCACCACTCATATATTGAACTTTAAAAACGCTTGGTGCGGTTAAAAATAAACCTCCTGCTGCTCCTGAAGCAGTTCCTTTTTTGGCAGACATTTCTGCTTTTAGGAAATATACCATTTCTCTTATTACTCTTGCTTCATTAGCATCTCTTGGTGCTAAGTCGAATGCCAAAGAAAAACCTTCTCTTAAATTTACACCTCTGAATAATAATTCAATATTTTCATTGATGACTGCACCAGTCTCTCTACCCAAAATTTCTCCAAATAAATTTTGGTCTTGTCCTAACAATTGCTGAACTGCCTGTGCCGCAAAAAAGTTTTGTATTGCTTTTTGACCCAATCCAGTTTGAGAAGCTTCTACAACTGCTTTTCCTGATGTTATGAGAGCTTTTAATCCTTCTATTGGTCCATTAGTTATGGTTTTTTGACCAATACCTAATAGAGTTCCTGTTAACCCACTCAATTGACCTTGACCCCATCCAGCAGATTGAGAATTTGTGGGTAGGGATTGTGGCATAGGAAGTAAAAGAGTGCCTCTTACCGTTTTTCCACTCAAAGATTGATAATTTCTATCTGAAGTTGGGATTGTAAAATTATTAGAACTTAATTGCCCAACTCCCGGAGGTTCATACTTATATGCATCTATCTTCACATAGTCAGTATTCTGGTCTATGAGACCCAGTGGATATCTGAATACCGTTGGTTTGGACATTTATTTTTTGAACTATTTAGTTAGAATGTTGCTAAAAGGCAGGCGTCTTAAATCATCTATTTCCTCTCTATAG
>B570J14230_10001171_pt1 | contig 10548 bp, 7 predicted proteins | sample LakMenepilimnion_3_FD_14230 | JGI IMG/M metagenome (IMG submission 14230) | reverse complement strand
ATCCCGATTCGAGTGATGTCACCTGCTAAGAACTTAGTTGGGTTATTGCCAGGGCAAACGATCAGTGGGCGAGCAGTATTAGTAAAAAGCAAGGAAGCACGTGTTGCGGCGCTAGTTCTTTTCCATGGCAAAGTTGAGATTGAAACTTCTGCTTCGCTCTGGGCACGATCACTCGGCGCGATTCGAATTGGGTTGCGCAATGCAAGCGGTGATGGTGATGCTGGTGCGCTGATTCCCGGAATGGTGCTGGGGGATACTTCAAAACAAAGTGCTGACTTCAAGTTAGCGATGAAACGATCTGGGCTAACTCACTTAGTTGCAGTCAGCGGTGCGAACTTCGCAATTGTTTCGGGCTTTGTTTTATGGCTCATGCAATTCATTTTTCGTAATCGCAATTATCGAATTGGTGCTACGGCACTTTCGTTGATTTTCTTCATTGCACTTGTTCGCCCTTCGCCTTCGGTATTACGCGCAGCTGCGATGGCCGCAGTTGTGTTAGTTGCAATGAGTCATCGGCATGCTGCTGATTCACTGCCCGCCCTGGGTTTTGCAATTGCCGCCGTGGTCATCGCTGACCCGTGGCAGTCACGCGATGCTGGTTTTGCGTTATCGGTCTTAGCAACGGGCGGGTTACTGCTGGCGGCACCCAAAATTGTTTCCTTCTCCGCCAGATTTGTGCCGAGGAAATTTGCTGAAGCGCTAGCCCCGCCAATTGCAGCAACGCTCTTTTGTGCCCCAGTACTAGTTGCGCTATCTGGCTTTCTTTCGCCAATGAGCGTAATCGCAAATCTTTTGGCCGCCCCGGCAGTGGCTCCGATAACTGTATTGGGCTTTATTGCCGCCTTGATCAATCCGATCTTGCCCGGCGTAGCTGGATTACTAATTCTATTAATTCGAATACCAGCTGCCTTTATAGGTTTAGTAGCGAAATGGTCGGCAAGTTTTTCGGTTTTGGAACTAGGTAAAGGAGCCAGTGGTTTCTTGGCCATCGCAGTTGCGGCAATCTGCATCTGGATATTTCGCACTTTCTTCCGAAAACATTTAAAGGCAATTGCGATTGTCTTAGTGCTGCTGCTCGCTTTCACCAACTGGCTTGCCAGATTTCCCGGCATTGATTGGCAAGTTGGCAATTGTGATATCGGCCAAGGCGATGCCATGGTTATTAACTTGGGTGATCATCGAGGCGTTGTTATTGATGTGGGGCCAGACCCACAGTTGATAGATAAATGTTTAAAACAATTTTCGATTACCCAAGTTTCGATATTGGTGCTGACCCATTTCCATGCCGACCATGTTGAAGGTTTACCTGGTTTACTTAAAGGTCGCACCGTTGGGCAAGTTTGGGTTAGTCCGCAGATTGATCCAGCTTTTGAGAGCACTCGTGTACAGCGATGGTTAAGGCAAACTCCACAGATTCCGGTTACAGCTGGGTTTACTGCCCAGATACTTAGCAATCGTGGGCCAATTAGATTTCAGGTGCTTTGGCCTAAGTTAGGCGCGCAAGATTCGCCGAATAACTCCAGCATCGTGCTGCAGATTAATTCAGCTGACTTTTCACTACTCGCAGCCGGAGATATCGAGCCAATTGCGCAATCACAATTGGTTCAGCAGTTAAGCCAAGTCGATCTATATAAAGTGGCACATCACGGTTCGCGCTACCAAGATTTGAACTTCATGAAAGCCCTATCGCCACGAATTTCGATAATTAGCGTGGGTAAAGACAATTCTTATGGTCATCCAGCGCCCCAAACAATCGCCGCCTTGAGTAGGATCGGCAGCACGGTTTACCGAACTGATCAAGATGGCGCGCTTGCGATTAATGCACGCAGGCATCAAGTTAAGGTTCGTAAAAGCCAATGGATATTTAAGTTCTGGCAATGGGGGTAGACGATGAATGATTTCTATTTGATTCTCGGTTCCGAAGCTGCCTTGGCTGATCGCGCGCTAACTAAATTACAGGCTGAATTAAAACGTGAGAACGCCGAAATCACTTCGATCTATGCCGCCGATTCAATAGTGGGCGATATTTCTGATGCACTAGCGCCTTCTTTATTTTCTGAACGACGCGCTTTAATCATTCGCGATCTGCAAGATTTACCGGAGGAAAACAAAGAAGAGATCATTGGTTATTTGCCAGAACCAGATGCTTCGACCACGGTAATTTTTTTACATAAAGGTGGCATAAAAGGTAAAGCGTTACTGGACGCAATTAAGAAAGTTAAGCCCGAGATTATTGCTTGTGACCCACTTAAAAAAGAAGCTGAAAAACAAGAGTTTGTAAAAAATCTATTTCTAGATGCTGGTCGCAAAGCATCCCCGGCTGCAATCGCGGCGTTAGTAAATGCAATCGGTGGCGACTTACGCGAATTAACTGCAGCTTGTAGTCAGATTATTGCTGACGCCCCTGCCGGCACAATTGATGAAAAAGAAGTTGATAAGTATCACCAAGGTCGCGTTGAGACCACTGGCTTTGATGTTGCTGATGCAACACTCGAAGGAAATTTGCCAGTTGCACTTTTGCAATTACGAAGTGCGATTGAAACTGGCACTGACCCAGTAATGGTCACAAGTGCGATTGCATCCGCACTGCGTTCCTTGGCTAAAGTTTCAGGGGCCAACCGAAATGCGAAATCATTTGAGCTAGCCGGCCAATTAGGCATGGCGCCTTGGCAGATTGATAAGGCTCGTCGCCAACTATCTGGCTGGACTCCGCGCGGAATCGTGGCTGCAGTTGGGGCGATCGCGCTGGCCGATGCCCAAGTAAAAGGGGCGGCAAGTGACCCGATCTACGCTCTCGAACACGCAATTTCCGAGATCGCGAGCGCTCGAGCAGCCCGATAACCGGATTTCCTCGATTTGAGCCTAAAGGTGCCCCGCTGGTAACCTTCGGGTTCGTATTTAGCGCTCAACCAATTTAGTTCGGAGTAAACCTTAAGTGGCAAATATCAAGTCGCAGATCAAGCGGATCAAGACCAATGAGAAGGCACGCCTACGTAATAAGTCAGTGCGTTCTTCAATCAAGACAGCTGCTCGCAAATTCCGCGACGCTGTAACCGCTGGCGATGCCGCAGCTATCTCAAACGAACTGCGTGATGCTTCAAAGGCTTTCGATATCGCCGTTTCAAAGGGTGTACTTCACAAGAACACTGCTGCGAACAAGAAGTCTTCAATGGCAAAAGCTGCCATTAAAGCCGGCGTTCGTTAATTCGCAACTAGTTACTTTTAAGGCTTAACGATGCCTGCAATTTCACTTGCCAAGGCACCTCAACCAGCCGCAACAAATCCAGCGCAGATTCGTAACTTCTGCATCATTGCCCACATTGATCACGGTAAATCAACTCTTGCCGATCGCATGTTGGGAATCACCGAAGTTGTAGAAGCCCGCAATATGCGTGCGCAATATTTAGACCGCATGGATATTGAACGCGAACGCGGAATCACGATTAAGTCACAAGCAGTTCGTTTGCCATGGCGCAGCGGTATCGATGGTCAGGAATACATCTTGAACATGATCGATACACCTGGTCACGTTGACTTTACTTACGAAGTTTCCCGATCACTTGCCGCATGCGAAGGCGCAGTATTGCTCGTTGACTGCGCGCAAGGAATCGAAGCGCAGACGCTAGCTAACCTGTATCTCGCGATGGAAAATAACTTAACCATTATTCCGGTTCTAAATAAGATTGATTTGCCTAACGCCCAACCAGAAAAGTTTGCCAAAGAACTCGCTAACTTAATTGGTTGCCAACCCGAAGATTGCCTACGTGTATCTGGAAAAACTGGCGATGGTGTTGCAGAGCTGCTTGATCAAATCATCGCTCAGATTCCAGCACCTAAAGGCGATGCCAACGCACCAGCTCGCGCACTTATCTTCGACTCTGTTTATGACAGCTATCGTGGCGTAGTTACCTATGTTCGCGTGGTCGATGGCCATCTTTCACCTCGCGATCAGATTCAAATGTTCTCAACTGGCGTGCGCCACGAGATGCTTGAAGTAGGCGTTATCTCGCCCGAACCAATGCCAAGTAAGGGTTTAGGCGTTGGCGAAGTAGGTTATTTAATTACCGGCGTAAAAGATGTTCGCCAATCACGTGTTGGTGACACGGTCACGACTTACAACAATCCAACTAAGACCGCACTGGCTGGCTATAAAGATCCAAAGCCAATGGTTTTCTCAGGTTTATTCCCACTAGATGGCGCAGATTTCCCAGTGCTTCGCGAAGCGCTAGATAAGTTACAACTAAACGATGCCGCATTAGTTTATGAACCAGAGAGCTCAGCTGCACTTGGTTTCGGTTTCCGCTGCGGCTTCCTTGGTCTGCTCCATATGGAAATTGTGCGTGAGCGCCTAGAACGCGAGTCAAAGTTAAACCTTATTTCAACTGCACCTAACGTGGTCTATAACGTGAAGATGGAAGATGGCAGAGATGTTCGCGTTACTAACCCATCAGAATTTCCAGATGGCAAAGTCGCAGCTGTTTTCGAACCAATTGTTCGGTCAACCATTTTGGCGCCATCTGAATTCATCGGCGTGATCATGGAACTCTGCCAAGATCGTCGCGGCGTTCTACTTGGCATGGATTACATCTCCGAAGATCGCGTTGAGATTCGCTACACCTTGCCTCTAGCTGAAATTGTTTTCGACTTCTTCGATCAATTGAAATCTCGCACTAAAGGCTACGCATCCCTTGACTATGAAGAAAAGGGCGATGAAGAAGGCAATCTAGTTAAAGTTGATATTTTGCTACAGGGCGAGGCCGTTGATGCTTTCAGCGCAATTGTTCACCGCGATAAGGCTTATGCCTATGGCGTGATGATGACTGGCAAACTGCGCGAACTAATTCCACGTCAACAATTCGAAGTTCCAATTCAGGCAGCTATTGGTTCTCGCATCATTGCTCGCGAATCCATCCGCGCTATGCGTAAAGATGTTTTGGCTAAGTGTTACGGCGGCGATATTTCACGTAAGCGTAAATTGTTAGAGAAGCAAAAAGAGGGCAAGAAGCGCATGAAGATGGTTGGTCGCGTTGAGGTTCCTCAGGAGGCATTCGTGGCTGCCCTTGCCACAGATGCGGACATCGAGAAGATCAAGGCTGCGCGTAAAGCAGGAAATTAGAGTTTAAAAGTGGAATGTCCATTCCACTTGGGCTTTATAAGGCTTAGAATCCCGAAATGCGCTTAAATCGGAATGTTTATAAGGGACTAGTCCTTGCACTCGTAATTTCCCTCTTCCCGTTGTCAGCTTTTTCCGCAACGAAGATAGCGCCGGGAAGTGCCTGTAAGACCTTTAAACAAAAAACCGTTTACAAGAACAAGACTTATACCTGCATTAAGAATGGCAAAAAGTTAGTTTGGGATAAGGGCGTTTTGATCAAGCAGACAACGCCAACTCCAACTCCAACTCCAACTCCAACTCCAACTCCAACTCCAACTCCAACTCCAACTCCAACTCCAACTCCAACTCCAACTCCAACTCCAACTCCAACTCCAACTCCAACTCCAACTCCAACTCCAACAGCTACGCAGGCCAGCTGGAAAGACCCACTGGAAGGGACGCCTTGCGCAAAGGAAAATGATGCAATTCCAAATCAGATTTTTGAACTTAAGTGCGTGAAGTACAGTCAGATTAATCAAGGCAGCTCCGACAATAAATTGATTTGGGCTCAAAATTCGCCGCCTCCCGGATGGACACCTACCCCTAAACCGACTTCGGAACCTTCATCGACTTCAACTCCTCAAGTCAAGTTACCGCTTGAAGGTTCCGCCTGCCCAAAACTTAGTGAAAAAGTTTTTGGAAATGGTGGGTACATGAAATGCGTCTGGAGTGGTGGAGCAACAAATGACTTTCTTAAGAATGTTAAATGGCAATTTTTCCCAATTTCTAAAGTTTCATCCTCAAACTCAAATAACTACACAACCACTCCTTTGGAAAATGAATCCTGCTCAATTTCAGGTGACACGTTTGATGTCTCAGGAGGCAAGCTCGAGTGCCGCTGGATAAACGGCGGAAAACTTAAGTGGATAAAAATTAACACCGTAAAGTCAACTTTTGTAAATCCTAAAAGCCCAGCCTCGATTGACGTATGTAAATTGCAAAACAGCGCTTCAGTAGTCAAAGATGGAAACTCGGGACTAGTTGGCTTTCCATTAATTAATAGCACTAAGCATCGAATGAATTTAAAGGGGACAAATGAAGTCTTAATTGTACCCATTGATTTTCCCGATTTCCCCGGCGGCAGTGAAGTAATTGCTCAGCTTGAGTATGACAAGAAATGGATGAATGACTGGTACGCATACTTTAGTAATGGACAATCTAAATTTAATATTACGACAATAGATAACTGGTTGCGGATGCCAAAAGAGAGAGCAGCCTATCCGAGCGATGCCAAGACAATTGATGGTTTTGCCGCAGATCATGGTCGTCGCATGGCAAATCAAGCACAACCTTTTATCGATGAGATAACAAAAGTGGTTGACCTGCGCAAGTTCTCAACCGTCTACTTTTTCTACCCAGATGGTGAGATAACACATGTTGATTTCATTATCCGCAATCAAGTCTTTAAAACCAAAGAAGGAGACATTAATCTAAACCTTTTTAGTTGGGGAAAAAATCTAGAGGGAATGGAAACCCTTAAATGGTCCTATTACATACACGAAACCATGCATGACTTTAATATTACAATGCACGCTCCAGGAAATGGTTGGCCGCTAAGCATCGGAACCAACCAATCCGGAATAAGCCTTGCGATAAATCCATGGGAGCAATTTCTCTTCGATTGGTTGCCGGCCGATCAAATCTATTGTGATGATGTGGCAACTCTCAAGAGTGCAACAATTTCCTTATCGCCCGTAGAGCGCGAAGATCGTCAAACCAAGATGGCGGTCATAAGATTGTCGCCAACGAAAGCTATTGTTGTTGAATCACATGGAATCGACAAGTGGAGTGACTTTAAGTTCGGTGACCGGGAGTTTCCTCCTGGCTTCTACTCTGTTATGGCCTATATCGTTGACTTGGATAAGAATGTTCGCCCTCCAATTAACTCTGATGGTACTTCACTCTCCAACGATGATTGGGCTTGGGGAGTTTGGCAGAAAGTTGAAGGCAAGAGGTCAAATGAGTTCAATGTATTTGTGGGTGACCGGAAGAACCTAGGAGACTACGTCGCAGTTCTCGGCGACTCCTTTGTCATAGAAGGCGTTCGCATAAAAGTTGTTGGAACTGGTGATTACGAAACTATAGAGATTACGAAACTCTAATAGTTTTACACTCCAGACTTTGTCCTCGGATTACTAATCCTTGGTGAACTAGGGGAGAATAAGAACTATGTCGCTCTCCTTCTACGTTCATATTCCGTACTGCGTAAAGCGCTGTGGGTACTGCGACTTCAATACCTATACGCCCTCCGAGCTACAAGATGGTGCCACACTAGAAATCGTTTCAAATGACTATATCGATGCGGTTCTGCGAGAGTTAGAAAGCGCTCCAACTTCATTTGTTCCGACCATTTTCTTTGGTGGAGGAACACCTTCACTTTTGCCACCTCATGATCTAGGGCGAGTTATCGTAGCTATTCGCAATCGCTTTGATTTAGCCCCCGATGCTGAGATAACGCTAGAGGCTAACCCAGATTCAGTAACTGCTGAAAAATTAGCTGAGTATTTATTAGTTGGTTTCAATCGAATTTCCTTTGGTATGCAATCTGCTAAGCCACATGTGTTAGCAACTCTTGATCGCACACATAATCCAGACAATGTTGCTAAAGCAGTAAGCATGGCCCGTGCTGCTGGCTTTAAGTCAATAAGTGTTGATTTGATTTACGGAACACCTGGTGAGTCACTAGAGGATTGGCGCGAAACTGTTAAGGCAGCACTTGCTTTAGATATTGACCATATCAGCGCATATGCCTTGATTGTGGAAACTGGTACGAAGTTAGCAGCGCAGATTAAACGCGGTGATCTAACAATGCCTGATGATGACTTGATGGCAGATATGTATTTGCTTGTTGATCAACTGTGTGAAGAAGCTGGGTTGAGTTGGTACGAATTAAGCAATTGGTCAAAGCAGGGCAAGGAATGTTTACACAACATTGCTTACTGGAAGAGTGCTAATTGGTGGGGGCTAGGGCCGGGTGCGCATTCACATATTGATGGGCAACGTTGGTGGAATGTTAAGCACCCAACTGCTTATAAGACAAAGTTGTTTGCTGGTGAATCACCAGTGCAAGATCGCGAAACTATGGACTCTTCGCAATTGCGTGATGAGGAAATAATGTTGGCGATTCGAATGCGCGAAGGTTTAAGTTTTGATGCGCTAAAGCCACAGGAACTTGAGCGATTAGCTAGTTATCGCGAAGAGGGCTACATAGATACCTCAAGTGATCGCATCAAATTAACGCCAACGGGTCGGTTGATTGCTGATCGAATCGTGCGCGAAATCGTTATGTAGTACCTTTTACCCACTATGGAAACCACAAAAATCGTCCTGCTCTCGTTCTTAGCCCTGATTTTCCTTATCTCTGGCCTCTCAAAAGCCAGCGGTAACGAGAAAGGTCTAAGCGGAACTCGCGATGTGAATGTGCCTGATTGGCTAGCGCGCGTTACTGGCGTGTTTGAGGCGGCTGCAGCACTTGGTTTGGTTCTAGCGCTTAAGTGGTCAGCCTTTGCTTACCCAGCGCTAATTTCTCTTTGGTGCATCATGGCCGGTGCGATTTTCTTCCACTTCCGTGCAGATAAAGCAAAGACAGCATTTCCTGCTTTCTTCTTATTAACTTTGATCTCGATCACCCTCGCAATTAACTAGGTAGAAACTTCCCCTTATGTCTAACCGCCGACTCGAAATCTTGCGGGCAATTGTCGATGAATATGTCGCAACGCAAGAACCAGTTGGTTCAAAGGCAATCGCTGATCGTCATGGGTTAGGTATTTCACCAGCAACTATTCGTAACGAGATGGCAGTCCTTGAAGAAGAAGGTTTGATTGCCCAGCCTCACACTAGTGCGGGTCGCATTCCAACAGATTCTGGTTATCGCTTATTCGTAGATCGCATTGAAACGGTAAAGCCACTTTCGGCTGCTGAGCGCCGTGCAATTGAAACTTTCCTCGAAGGCGCGTTAGATCTTGATGACGTGGTTATGCGCACGGTGCGTTTGCTGGCAGATGTGACTAAGCAGGTTGCGGTAGTGCAGTACCCATCGATGATTAAGTCAAAGGTGCGTCACGTTGAGTTGGTTTCGCTGACTACTTCGCGCATGATGATGATTTTGATTACTGACTCAGGTCGCGTTGAACAACGAGTGATTGAACTAAGTAGCGACGTTAATGATATTTTCATTGCCAGCTTGCGTAATCAAATCAATAACGCACTTGCTGGTTATCGCTTGCCAGAAGTTGCCGATCGAATTACTGGCATCATGGATATTTACTCGGCACATGAACGTAAAGATGTGGCGCTTCTGATCTCGGCTCTTCTAGAAATGTCTATGGAACGACCAGAAGAGAAGATTGTTTTGGCCGGAACTGCGAATTTAGCCCGCTTTAGCGAAGATTTCTCGACTCAGATCCACCCAGTGCTAGAGGCGTTAGAAGAGCAAGTGGTTCTATTACGCCTACTTGGTGATGCTAACGAGAGCGTTAAAGTGCGCATCGGTCATGAGCAGCAGGTAGCTAATCTGCAGCAAACCAGTTTGGTAACTGTTGGCTATGGCATAGATAATTCTCCTTTGGGCGCGCTTGGAATCCTGGGGCCAACCCGCATGGATTACGCCAGTTCAATGGCAACAGTTGGCGCAGTTGCCAGATATATCAGTCGATATTTAACAGAGGGTACATAAGTGGCAGATTATTACGAAGCGTTGGGTGTATCGCGCGATGCATCTGGCGATGAAATAAAGAAGGCGTATCGCAAACTTGCTCGTGAATTACACCCCGATGTAAATCCAGATCCAGCGATTCAGGAAAAGTTTAAAGAAGTTACTGCTGCCTATGACACTTTAAGTGATCCACAAAAGCGCCAGCAATACGACATGGGCGGAAGCAACATGGGTGGCTTCGGTGGTTTTGGTAACGCAGGTGGATTCAGCGACATCATGGATGCATTCTTTGGTGGCGGCACCGCAAATCGTGGTCCCCGACCACGTATGCGAGCTGGTCAAGATGCGTTGATTCGTATCGAAGTGGATTTAAATGAAGCTTGTTTCGGAACTGAGCGCACTATTACTTTGGAAAGCGCAGTTGTTTGTTCTAAGTGCACCGGTAGCGGATGCGCGGATAATTCAACTCCGCAAACTTGTCCGATCTGTAAAGGTCGCGGCGAAACTCAACAAGTAACTAGGTCATTTATTGGTCAAGTTATGACATCGCGTCCTTGTAACAATTGCGGGGGATACGGTTCGACAATTCCAAACCCATGCCGCGAATGTTCGGGCGATGGTCGAGTACGCGCACGTCAAACAATTGATATTAAAGTTCCAGCCGGAGTTGAAACTGGCAATCGAATTCAGATGTCTGGTCGTGGCGAAGTTGGTGCCGGCGGTGGCCCAGCCGGTGATT
>B570J14230_10001169_pt1 | contig 10558 bp, 9 predicted proteins | sample LakMenepilimnion_3_FD_14230 | JGI IMG/M metagenome (IMG submission 14230) | reverse complement strand
GTCTTTGGGTAGGTGCTGCAGGTGGGTTGTTGCTCGGCGCGTTACTGCTCGGCGCCTTTTAACTCACTCGTATTTTTGATTTCATTGCCGCCAATTTGGCTGGCCCGATTCCTGGAACATTCAGCAGATCATCCACACTCGAAAATGGACCTTTCTGTGAGCGGTACGACACAATCGCTTTGGCTGTCATAGGCCCGACCCCGGGCAACGTATCTAACTGTTGCGCAGTTGCTGAGTTGATGTTGATGCGTCCATCGTTATTTGGAACTGATGGTGCAACATTTGGTGCAGCGACGCCCGGGATGTTGAGTGGAACCGTGGTGCGCGACGGACGCAATCGTGGTGCGACCGTGGTGCGTGGCCGCGATGACGAGCGACTCGGTACAAATATCTGTTCCGTATCAATCAGAGTTTGTGCCAAGTTGATTCGTTCGAGGTCTGCAGTTTTTGTTGCTCCACCTGCAGCAGTGACCGCGTCGATAACGCGCGCAGAAGTTTGCAAGCGGTACACACCTGGTTTTTGCACTGCACCAGTGACATGCACAATCAGTTCACCACTTCGTTCAACCGTGCTTGCTGTGACAACGGGTGTAGCTCCCACCTGAGGCACCACTGCCTCTACCAATGGCGCTGAGGGGCGAATGAGTAGCCAAACAACCACACCAGCCGAAACCACCGACACGGCCATCGCAACTAGGCGCCGGAGGCCGATGTACGCCAACCAGTGACGAAGGATCTTTTCAACGTGTTTCCAATTCGGTCCATCCACGCGTGAAATGTGGATTTCTGCCATGGCGAACGGCACCACCGAACCGCCTCCAATACTGTCGCTTAGGCCTCAAAGGGCCAACACAAGTAGTTTTTGAGGTGTGAGTCTTCCCCATGGCATCAGTCCCAATGTTGAGACTTGGCTTGTCGCCAACATTCCTGGCGCAACAGCTCCGTTCTCATACACCCAGATCGCTGGTGGCCACTCGAACCTCACGTTCAAGGTCGACGACGCTGCAGGTCATTCATATGTGCTGCGTCGTCCACCACTTGGTCATCGTCTCGCCAGCGCCCACGACATGAGCCGTGAGCATCGAATCATTGCGGGACTAGCAAAGAGCAACGTTCCTGTTGCGCCTGCGCTTGGCCTATGCACCGACGAAGCAGTTAACGACCTGCCGTTTTATGTCATGGCATTTGTTGACGGTCATGTCATCCGCGACAAAGCCACTGCTAGTTCCATCCTTCAACCACAAGGCTGCCGCAGAGCAAGTGAATCAATCGTGGACACCATGGCGGCCATTCACGCTGTGGACATCACATCTGTTGGTCTTCAAGATCTCGGCCGACACGATGGATACATTGCACGTCAACTAAAGCGTTGGCACGGCAACATTGTTGAACAGCGCACGCGTGAGCTTCCACTCGTAGACAGCGTGTACGAAGAGCTGATGACCCGCATACCAGTGCAAAGTACAGCCACGATTGTGCACGGCGATTACCGACTCGATAACTGCATGGTCGACACGCAAGGCAATGTGATTGCAGTTCTCGACTGGGAAATCTGCACACTTGGAGACCCCATGGCAGACCTTGGATTACTCATGGTGTATTGGACCGGACCAGATGACGAAGCCAGCGCCTGGTCAAATGCAGTGTGTACCGCCGAAGGATTTCTTAATCGCGCCGATCTTGCACAACGTTATGGCGAAGTATCTGGCCGTGACATTTCACAACTTGATTACTACGTTGCATTTGCTTATTGGAAACTTGCGTGCATTATTGAAGGCGTCTATGCCCGATACCTCGGTGGCGCTCTTGGAGACCGAGACCCTGCCGAACTGGAGCCATTCAAGCTTCAAGTAGATGGTGCGGCCCAAAAGGCAGCAAGCATGCTTGAGAAACTGCGATGACCTCTACACCGTTGCCCTTTACCGTCAAAGGCCAATTACCAACGCTTGATTCGCCTGTTCTGATTGTGATGCTCAACGGTTGGATTGATGCAAGTGGTGCAGCCAATGCAGCAATGGAACATTTGAAGAATGCCATCGTCTCACGTGACCTCATTACGTTCGATGGTGACGCGTTCATTGATTACCGCGCACGCCGACCAATGATGGAGTTGCGCGAAGGAGTTAACACTCGGATNGTTTGGTCGTGTCCCGAGATGCGCGTTGGCAATGACGAAGATGGCAACGACGTTTTGTTATTGACCGGCCCTGAACCCGATACGGCATGGCAACATTTTGCACGCACTGTCGCAGGGCTTGCCCAACAACTTGGTGTTGAAAAGATGATTGGCATGGGTGCCTATCCATACGGCGCACCACATACACGCGCCGTTGGACTTTCCACTACTTCCCCCGACGCTGACATTGCTGCGCGATTGTCATTTACAAAAAACTCTGTAGATGTTCCAGCCGGAGTTGAAGCAATTCTGGAACATGCATTGCACGACATTGGTATTCCTGCAATGGGAATGTGGGCACAAATTCCGCATTATGTGGCGTCCATGGCTTATCCGGCAGCAAGCGCTGCACTCGTCGAAGCGATCTGTCTTGAAGCAGGACTCACGCTCGACACTTCTGCTCTCAGACGAGAGGCTGGAGTGCAACGTGAGCGTCTTGACCAACTGGTGTCCAGTAATCCTGAACACGCTGAAATGTTGGGAAAACTAGAGATTGCGTACGACGAAATACATGGCATTCGGAGTTCAACTACCAATGACGATGCAGTTATCCCTAGTGTGGACGAATTAGCAGCAGAGGTTGAGCAGTTCTTGCGAGACCAGCAACCTGGAGGACAATCATGAAGGTAGATGGCGGACTTGGTACGGATCTCACGAAGGTTCCAAACGCAGCAAAAGAATTAGAAGCAGCTGGGTACTCTGGCGCATGGACCGCCGAGACCTCGCACGATCCGTTCTTTCCCCTCTTGCTTGGCGCAGAACACACAAGCACCTTGGAAGTCGGAACTTCGATTGCCGTTGCCTTCGCGCGTAACCCGATGACCTTGGCCAACATTGGTTGGGACCTTCAGGCATATTCAAAGGGTCGCTTCATGCTTGGTTTGGGCAGCCAGATCAAACCTCACATCACCAAGCGATTCTCAATGGAGTGGAGCCACCCAGCAGCCCGTATGCGCGAGATGATTCTTGCCATTCGCGCAATCTGGGATACATGGGAGAACGGTACCAAGCTAGATTTCCGCGGCGATTTCTATACACATACATTGATGACTCCGTTCTTCACACCAGATGCAAAAGAGCTCAGTCCATTTGGAACACCGAAAATCTTTCTTGCTGGCGTAGGCGAATTGATGACAGAAGTTGCTGGTGAAGTGTGCGACGGATTCCTATGTCACGGATTTACCACCGAGAAGTATCTTCGCGAAGTCACAATTCCTGCACTTGCGCGTGGTCGTGCAAAGGCCGGCAAGACCATGGAAGGTTTTGAATTAGTCGGGCCAAGTTTTGTTGTAACCGGAACCACCGAAGAAGAGATGGCAGCGGCAGCCGCTGGTACACGCCAGCAGATTGCGTTCTACGGCTCAACACCTGCATACAAAGGTGTTCTCGACATTCACGGATGGGGCGGCCTTCAAGAAGAACTGAACGGATTGTCGAAACAGGGCAACTGGGTAGAGATGGGAAATCTCATTACAGATGAAATCTTGAATACCTTTGCAGTTGTTGGCGAGCCTGAGCGAGTTGCACCTGAATTGATTACTCGTTACGGCGACGTGATTGATCGCCTGAGCTTCTATGCGCCGTACAAGGCAAACCCAGATCGCTGGTTGCCAGTGATCGATGCGTTGAAGAAAGGGTAAGCGGTAGGGCTAGACGCCCAGTCCCACTAACCAACTCTGCACGTTGATACCGAGTTTGTCGACGTCATAGCCACCCTCTTGCAACACCACTGTTGGCAGCCCGAGCGCCGCCACTACTTCGCCACTGCGACGGAAACCATCGGTAGTTACTGACAAGTCACAGATGGGATCTGTAATGAATGTGTCTAGCCCAAGCGAGACCACAACCATCTGAGCGCCGAATGCTTGAATCTTTGCGACTGCGTCAGTTAGTGCATCAACATACTTATCATCGTCAGTGCGCGCAGCGAGTGGCACATTTACAGTGCTGCCAAGACCACGACCAGTTCCCGTTTCGTCCGCATAACCAATGGTGTACGGATACGCACGAGACGGATCTCCATGCAGCGATACATACATCACGTCGTCACGATCATAGAAAATCTCTTGTGTGCCGTTGCCGTGGTGGTAGTCAACGTCTAACACAGCAACTTTCACACCGGTAGTACTCGCAACATGATGCGCCACGATTGCCGCATTATTGAAGAAGCAGTAACCGCCATACAAATCTGTTGTTGCATGGTGACCTGGTGGGCGGCACAAACCATATGCAGCACGTTCGCCATCAAGCACTAATTGCATGGCAGTCATAGCAGTATCTACTGCGCCACGCGCTGCGGCATATGTGCCCTCAGTAAGAGGTGTTGTGGTTTCAAAACACCACCAACCCAAGCGACCCGTGATGGAAACTGGTTCAACACCATCAGCCATCTTGTGGCGAAGCGAAGGACGATAGAAGACTTCTGGCGTTACTTCTCGGGTTGGCCCGATGATGTCTTGATACTCCTGCCAAGCAGTAGTGAAGAAGCGATGCAACCCAGGGTTGTGTACGGCGTTGATGACATCAATACCCCACTCTGATGGCGACAACATTTCAAAACGAGAATCGGCAGAGAGCACTTCTCGAATCACTTCTCCCCGACCAATGTGCTCAAACGGAGAATGCACAGTTCCCTTCTCAATTTCTGAGTGAGGATCATGCAATAGATGCGCTGGCGTATAGACAACTTTCATGGCGCTAAGACTAGAAGATGATTAGTCGAAGCTTGGACGAGCACGCAATGAGCGCTTCAATTCAGCCATTCCGCTCGCCGTGGCAATCACTTCAATGGCATCCCACAAACGCACTGCTTCGTCGCCACGTGGAATAGTGGAAATCACGGGACCAAAGAAGGATCCTTCGCGCACTCCACCAGGGTTAAAAGTAATGATGGGCGTACCAACATCTTTACCTGTGCGCTCAAGAGCGATCTGTGTTTCGTCAGAAATCAGTCGGTCAAAGGTTTCATCGTTGACTGCGTCGGCCCATTCCACAGGCAACCCTGCTTCACCCAGAAGTTTTGCGATGTGGCCTTCGATGTCGGCAACAAACAGTTCACGCTCTTGTTTGTTGTGCAAACTTGTACCCAGTGCGGTGTACACCTTGGCTACTGCTTCGTTTCCGGCGACAGAACGCGCTTTGGCGGCCACGCGCAAACCATATGTGCCAGCTGCGTGAACTTCCTTGTAGCCAGCAGGCATCTTGGAATAATCCATTGACTCCTGGTTGATCAACTTCAACGAAATGAACTTCCACGAAACGTCATAATTGCGTAACTGTTGTACTTCAGTCACCCAACGAGATGTGATCCATGCCCAAGGACATACAGGGTCGAAGAAAAAATCAAGGTCAGCCATGGCTAGACCCTAGCGATTTCTCGTTCTTCGAACGTTTCAATAATGTCGCCTGGCTTGAGGTCTTGGAAGTCGGACAAGCCGATACCGCACTCGAAACCTTCACGCACTTCACGTACATCGTCCTTGAAGCGGCGCAATGACTGAATGGAGCCCTTCCAAATGATGGTTCCTTCGCGAAGGAAACGAACCTTCGTGCCACGAGTGATAACGCCCGTACGCACAACACATCCGGCGATTGCTCCGAGTTTTGGAACACGGAAGATTTCGCGCACCTCTGCTTCGCCAGTAACCACTTCTTCGAACTCAGGAGCCAACAGACCGAGCATTGCTCGTTCCATGTCTTCCAACAGTTTGTAGATGATTTCGTATGTACGAATTTCAACCTTTTCGATTTCAGCTAATTCACGCGACTTGCGGTCGGGACGAACGTTGAAACCAATGAGCGTTGCATTAGTTGTAGCTGCCAGTGTGATGTCGTTCTCGGTGATACCGCCAACACCACGATGGACAAATGCCACCTTGACTTCTTCGCGCTCCAATTTACGAAGGCTTTCCGTCACTGCTTCGAGAGAGCCCTGTACGTCGGCCTTGATAACAAGGTTCAGTGTTGCCACTTCTCCAGCCTGAATCTGACTAAAGATGTCTTCAAGCTTTACGCCACCTTGTACACGTGAATCTCCACGCTGGTTCAAGGTGCGACGCGTGTGACCACGTGAGTCACCTACAACGCGAGCAGTCTTTTCGTCTGGTGCTGCACGGAACTCATCGCCTGCTTGAGGCACAGATGACAATCCGAGCACCTGTACAGGTGTAGATGGGCCAGCTTCTTTTACTTGTTCGCCACGCTCGTTGATGAGTGCGCGTACTTTGCCCCATGCTGCACCAGCAACGATTGGGTCGCCCACTTTCAAGGTTCCCTTGTCCACCAAGACGGTGGCGACAGGTCCGCGACCAATGTCGAGGTTTGCTTCGAGAACAATTCCTTTTGCGCGTCCTGTTGGATTTGCAGTGAGTTCTTCTAGTTCAGCAACAACAGTGAGCTGTTCCAACAAGTCGTCGATACCCAAGTTTTGTTGTGCCGACATCTCGACAACGATGGTGTCTCCACCCCATGCCTCGGGAACCAATTCGTACTCTGCCAATTGAGTGAGAACTCGCTGTGGATCAGCGTTCTCTTTATCAATCTTGTTCACTGCAACAACAATGGGCACTTCAGCAGACTTTGCGTGATTAATGGCCTCAATTGTTTGTGGCATGACTCCGTCGTCTGCTGCAACAACCAATACAACAATGTCAGTGACCTGTGCACCACGCATACGCATCTTTGAGAACGCCGCGTGACCAGGTGTGTCGATGAAAGTGACTTTCTTGCCGTCTTTTTCTACTTGGTATGCACCGATGTGTTGCGTGATTCCGCCGGCTTCACCAGCGACAACATTTGCAGAACGAATTCTGTCGAGCAACGTAGTTTTACCGTGGTCAACGTGACCCATCACTGTGATCACAGGTGGACGAGTCTGCTGCAATGTCTCATCGTCATCATCAGAGTCATCGAACAATGCTTGCAATTCAGTTTCTTGCTGCTGACCTGGATCGACAAGAAGAACTTCAGCACCAACTTCAAGCGCAAACAATTCCATCTGATCGTCGCTGAGTGTCATGGTGGCTGTCACCATTTCACCGTGCTCGAGCAAGTAACGAACAACGTCTGCTGCTGTGCGATTTAACTTTGGAGCAAACTCTTGTGCAGACACGCCACGTTCAATAACGATGGTGCCTTCTGGAACTGGAGCATTGCTGTTGGAGTAGTTCGTGAACTGCGGCTGCAATTCATCGAACTCGCGCCGACGACGTGCACGTGACTTCTTACGAGGTGCGCGACGCTGACCATTACGTGGGCCGCCGGGACCGCCACCAGGACGAGGACCGCCACCAGGGCCGCCTGCGCCAGGACCGCCACCAGGGCCACCTGCACCAGGACCACCAGGTCGAGCGCCACCAGGGCCACCAGGACGAGGGGCAAAACCAGGACGTGAACCAGGGCCACCGGGGCCACCAGTACGAGGACCACCAGGACCGGTACGTGGCCCACCAGGACCACCAGTGCGTGGGCCACCAGGACCAGGACGTGAACCAGGGCCAGGACGCGATCCAGGACCAGGACGGAAACCGCTTGGGCCACCAGGACGCGGACCACCAGGTGCAACACGACCACCAGGAGGCGGAGGTATTGGTCGACCAGAGGCAGACATTGGTCCGGGTGGTGGTGGAATCGGACGAGGACCTGCACTTGGGCCACGCGGTGGCATGCCGGTTGGAGGCATTCCCGCTGGAGGACGACCTGCAGGAGTCGATGGTCGAGAAGGAGGTTGTGGAACGACTGGAGGGCGAGGAATCGCCCCTGTTGGTCGACCACTAGAGATAACGCGAGACTCACCGCTTGGGGCGGCAGGCGCCGCAGGTGCCGGGGTTTCCACCACTGGCGCAGGAGTTTCAATAACAGGAGTTGTTGCTACGGGTACTTCAACAACAGGCGTAACTGGTGATGGTGCAATAACTTCTGGCGTTTCTTCAACTGGATCTGCATCAACTTTTGCAGCAGCTGCTTTTTTCGCAGGAGCTTTCTTTGCGGCAGCCTTCTTGACAGCAGTCTTCTTTGCCGGTGCATCACCGTCGCCAGATTCACCGTCTGCTTTTTTAGCAGCGGCTTTTTTGGCGGGAGCTTTCTTTGCTGGCTTCTCTTCATCGGGTTGTACATCTCGTACTAATCCCTCTTTGACGGCTTTACGACGAACACGGTCAGCCTGTGCTTCTTCCATGGAAGAAGACACATTCTTGACGTCGATGCCCATTTCTTTGGAGCGATCGAGTGTTTCTTTGTTCGTCCAGCCGAGCTCTTTTGCAAGCTCCGCAATTCGGATCTTCTTGATTGCCAAGGGTTAGGCCTCCGTGCTTTCGCTGTCACTCGATGAGCCGCCGGCCCACTCTTGTTCGCTGACCACAGACCCATCGGTGTTGTGGAACTGCAGCTCACCAGTTTCGTCGTTCTTGCGCCATTCGCCCTCTGCATACTCAGTGTTGCGAGGTGATTGACGTGGTTCGAAAATTCCGTTGGCTTCGTTGGCAGCTTGCGTTTCCGACTTGATGTCGATGCGCACACCAGTGAGACGTGCTGCGAGTCGCGCGTTCTGACCTTCTTTGCCGATTGCCAAAGACAACTGGAAGTCAGGAACGATGACATCAGCTTGCGTGTTGTCTTCGCTCAAGCGCACTTCAGTGACTTTTGCAGGGGACAATGCCTTTGATACGAAATCAACAAGGTCTTCCGAATAGGAAACAATGTCGATTTTTTCACCACGAAGTTCGTTGACGACCATACGTACACGACCACCACGAGCACCAACGCATGCACCCACTGGGTCAACGTTTGCGTCGTTCGAGAACACTGCAATCTTTGTGCGGTGCCCCGGTTCACGGGCACATGACTTGATTTCTACAACGCCGTCAGCAATTTCAGGTACTTCTAATTCAAACAAACGCTTGATGAGGCCTGGGTGGGTACGGCTGACCACAATCTGTGGGCCTTTTGCGGTTTTACGCACTTCAACGATGTACGCCTTCACGCGCGCATTTGGCTCTGGTCGTTCGTACGGAACTTGCTCCGCTTGAGGAAGCAATGCCTCTACCTTGCCCAGATCGAGCAATGCATAGCGTCCCTCTGACTGCTGCATGATTCCAGTAACAAGATCGCCTTCGCGGTTTGCGTATTCCTCGAACTTGCGATCGCGTTCAACTTCACGGATGCGCTGGCTCATGACCTGCTTAAACGTTGCTGCTGCGATTCGACCAAGCTCATGCTTGTTCGGCGTATCGTCGCGCTCGTTGATCCAGTTGCCGTCGTCGTCAACGTCGTAAGCCGTGAAAGTCATGTCGAGGTTCTCTGGGTTTACCTCGACGATGACTTCGTCTGCAGCGTTTGGACGCTTCTTATATGCGGTTGCCAATGCTTCTACGAGCACTTGCAACAGTGAATCGACACTGATGCCATGGTGCTCTGCGAGCATGCGTACTGCTTCGGACATATCTAAGTTGCTCATTGCGCACTTACCTCTTGATGATCGGATGTTTGCTGATCGGATGGAACAGATTTTTGAGAAGTGCTGCGCTTTGCGGCGCGCGCCTCTTTCGAGTTTGGCTTTGGCTGTGATTCCCATACAAAGACTGTCTTTGCCTTTTCAATGAGTGCCAAAGGGATCTCAACAGACTGAGCAGTGTCGGTGACCCGCACTGTGGCAGTTGCGTCGGTGGCTGCAACGAGTGCGCCAGCGAAACGGCGTTGACCTTCATGCTCGGCAACGAGACGAATTGAAACGTCTTTACCTACTTCGCGCTGGAAATGATGAGGGGTGCGAAGATTGCGCTCGAGACCTGGGCTTGACACTTCGAGGGTGTAACGACCAGGAACGACGTCATTGTGGTCGAGTTCGCGACCGAGCAAACGGTTGACGCGAGAGATTTGGTCGATGTCGACCCCTGCTTCTTGGCCGGCAGGAGTGTCGATGGTGACCTTCAAAACGCCGCCTGAGAACTCCATGTCGTACAGTTCAAGGCCTAAGTCGTCCAAAATGGGGGAAACCATGGCGGTCACTGACGTAACTACATTGACAGACATATGACTACCTCCCGCCAAACATGGCACTAACAAAACAAAAGGCACGGGGGGTACCCGTGCCTCAGGTTCACCGAACTTCAAAGGACGGCTTCAAGCATAGCCATTCAAAGTAAGGTTTTGCTCCGATGCTTCGTCTCTCACAACTCTTCGTTCGCACCTTGCGTGATGACCCTTCCGATGCTGAAGTCCCCAGCCATCGCCTCTTGGTACGGGCGGGTTATATCCGTCGGGCCGCCCCAGGTGGGTACACCTGGTTGCCCCTTGGTTGGAGGGTGCTTCGCAAAGTCGAGGACATCGTTCGTCAAGAGATGGACGCCATGGGAGCACAAGAGGTTCACTTCCCTGCCCTCCTTC
>B570J14230_10001160_pt1 | contig 10604 bp, 9 predicted proteins | sample LakMenepilimnion_3_FD_14230 | JGI IMG/M metagenome (IMG submission 14230) | reverse complement strand
TGTTGCATGGCAACAATCTTTTGTTGCATGGTTCTAATCAACTCAAGACCGGTGCGATCGCCAACGTGGGCAAGACGTGGGTATTCATGTCCACCAAAGTTTCGTTGTGAAATTTTTCCCTCACCGGTGCGATCAAATAAGGCGCCCCAAAGTTCAAGCTCCCAAACTCGGTCTGGTGCTTCTTTGGCATGAAGCTCAGCCATTCGATAATGATTTAAAAATTTTCCACCACGCATAGTGTCTCTAAAGTGAACCTGCCAGCCATCTTTATCATTGACATTTCCCATTGAGGCAGCGATTCCACCCTCTGCCATAACGGTGTGGGCTTTGCCAAACAATGATTTACAAATAATTGCTACCCGAAGTCCTGCCTCTCGAGCCTCTACTGCTGCACGTAAACCGGCACCACCAGCGCCAATTACCAAAACATCATAATTGTGTCGCTCCATTGGGATCTTCTCGCTCATTATCTATCGCCCCTTTTTAAAAGAAGTAGAAATTGGTAATGGCCCCACTTGCGACCTGGCGGACGTAGAGATCAGTTAATGCAACACCAAATAATGAGACCCAAGCAAAATTTGGATGGTAGTGGTTTAACTTGGAAACTATTGTCCATGCTTTATATCTAATTGGATGTTTTGAGAATGTTTTTAATCGCCCACCTAATGTATGACGGCAGGTATGACATGAAGCTGAATAAAGCCAGAGCAAAGTTGCGTTAGCTAGCAGAACTAAGGTGCCAACACTCATATGTCCCCATTCACCCTCCTCATTTTTAAAGGCGATGATTGCGTCATAGGTCAAAATTATGTTAAGTACTAAACCTGCATAGAAAAACCAACGATGGCCGTTTTGTAATATTAAAGGCGCTCTAGTTTCACCTGTGTACTTCTTATGAGGTTCTGCTACAGCGCAGGCAGGTGGTGACATCCAAAAGGAGCGGTAGTAGGCCTTACGGTAGTAGTAACAGGTCATTCTAAAACCTAATGGAAAGATTAAAATAAATAATGCTGGTGAAATCAATAGACCAAACAATGTGATGGAACCAATTGGCGAGCCAAAGTGAGCAGCACCTTCGACGCAAACAGTTGATAAACATGGTGAATAAAATGGTGAGATTAAAGGTTCGGCAAAGTAATTCTTATTTTCAAAAGCTCTGAAGGTGGCATAAATAACAAATAAAATTAAAACTGTAAATGTAATTAATGGCTGTAGCCACCAACGATCAGTTCTTAAAGTTTTATCTGTTAGTAAGGCTCTGCCAGCGGAAAACACACCGGTCTTTTCAACTTTTGAATCTAGCAAGGCCATGGGCTTAGTTTGCACTTGCTGCTTGCTCAGCGCTAGGTGAGAGTGCGCTGAATGGATATGAAATCAACCACAAATTAATTAAGTCTGGCGGAGGGCGTGGGATTTGAACCCACGAAGGTTTCCCTTGCCGGTTTTCAAGACCGGTGCACTCGGCCACTATGCGAGCCCTCCGTGGGCAAACTTACCTGCAATAGCGGTGGTGCCAAAATTTAGGAGTTTCTTATTCGGGAAGGGATAGTAATTGCTCAATCACCTTTGCCACACCATCTTCTTGATGTGCATCGGTTTGAAATTTTGCATACTTCATTACATCAGGGTGGCCATCTGCCATCGCCCATGACCTACCGGCCCAAGAGAGCATAGAAAAATCATTTGGGTTATCACCAAATGTCACGCAATCATCAGCAGTTAATCCATGCCGGTCTGCCATCTTTGCCAAGGTTGCGCCCTTACTAACACCAAATGCTGAGATTTCTAGTAATGAATCAGTTGAATTGGAGTGAGTTACAGTTGCAATTCCATCTAGAACATTGTTCGCCATGAACAACATTTCATCTGATGAAAATTCACCATTAATGCAGCGAGCTAGTATTTTTAAGGCGGGAGAAGTAATTATCTCTTCAATCTTTTCTACCCCTAGATTCTCAGCGCCAACATCCCACCGTGGTACATACTTTTTTTCACGATGAAACTGCTGATTGGCCTCAACTGCAAATGTAACTGACGGTATCGCTTTTCGTACTCGCTCAACAGTCTCCAGTTGTGCTTGAACTGAAAATAGCCACTCTTCCAAAATTTGCTCATTAATAAAGTCATACAACATAGCCCCGTTGCCACAAATACCTAGACCAAAATTGAAGTTCTCTTTTATTTCTTTCATCCACCTGATTGGCCGGCCGGTAACAAAATAAATATGAATACCAGCAGCATGCGCTGCGGCAAAAGCAATCTTGGTTCGCTCTGAGATAAAGCCATAATTTGCAACTATGGTGCCATCTAAATCTGTACCAATTAATTTAGGGCGCTTACCGGTAACTTGTTTTAACTCGCTCACGCGCTGACCAAAGTATCCATTCCAAGAAATGGAATTAAGGCCTTTGGTACTTTAACGCTGCCATCTTTTTGCTGGTGATTCTCTAAAATTGCAACAATTGTTCTAGGAACTGCCACTAATGTGCCGTTCAAGGTGGCCACTGGCTTTGTACCTTTTTCTTCTTTGTATCTAATGTTTAACCGTCGTGCTTGAAACTGGGTGCAGTTTGAGGTGCTGGTGACCTCACGGTAGGCCCCTTGGGTTGGAATCCAAGCTTCAATATCAAATTTTCTTACCGCACTTGCTCCCAAGTCAGCACTTGCCACATCAATAACACGGTATGCAATCTCTAGAGAATTAAAAAATTCCTTTTCCCAAGCTAGTAATTTCTTATGCTCTTCTTGGGCATCCTCTGGCTTACAAAATGTGAACATTTCAACCTTTTCAAATTGGTGCACTCGAATAATGCCTCGAGTATCTTTACCGTAACTGCCTGCCTCTCTTCTAAAACATGGTGAATAGCCAGCGTATCTAATTGGTAGATTATCTAAAATTTCATCCATATGAAAAGCTGCAAGCGGTACCTCTGAGGTGCCGACTAAGTAAAGATCATCTTCCTTTAAATAGTAGACATTCTCAGCAGCTTGTCCTAAAAACCCAGTTCCCTCCATTGCAGCCGGCTTTACCAATACTGGTGGAATCATTGGAATAAAACCTGCTTTAACTGCAGATGAGATCGCATAATTAACTAATGCAAGTTCAAGTAGTGCGCCAACACCAGTTAGGTAGTAGGAACGTGCGCCTGCCACCTTTGCGCCTCGTTCAGTATCAATTGCTTTAATAATTTTACCGATCTCAACATGATCCTTAGGTTCAAATCCCTCAGCCTTAAAGTCACGTGGTGTACCAACAGTTTCAATAACTTTAAAATCAGCCTCACCACCAATTGGTGCTGCTGGGTCAATTAGGTTTGCAATTAAAAGCGCTATCTTGTTAACCCGTTCCTCAGCCTCCGCCCGCTTGCTATCTGCTGCCTTTACTGATGTTGCAAGTTTTTTTGCATTTTCAAGAAGTACATTTTTCTCATCCGGCTTAGCAGAACCAACCGCTTTTGATAATATATTTTGTTCTGCACGCAAAGATTCAAACTCGACAATGGCCTCTCGTCGTTCATCATCTGCCTTTATTAATTGATCAACCACAGCCGGATCTTCACCCCGTACTTTTTGAGAGTTTCTGAAAAGATCAGGGTTTTCTCTTAACGCCTTTAAATCGATCATATGAAAGTAGCCTACCGATTACCTTGCTTGAGGATAGGAACCTAGAAAACGAATATCCTCACAAATTTGTTTTAAGCCAGCCACTGCAGCACTTATTGGCTCATCATCAATATGGCCAAGGGCATCAATAATGAAGTGATAATGGCCCAAGCCACTGCCGGTTGGCCTACTTTGAATAAATGTTAAGTTCACCTGGTGTTTTGCAAACTCATTTAATATCTCAAGAAGTGCACCAGCATGATCAATTCCAATAAACACCACAAGTGAGCTGCGGTCCTTACCAGTTGCACCTATTTGCCTACCTGGTTTTTCCACCACAACAAACCTAGTTACCGCTGCCTGGTTATCACCAATGTTTTCGGTAATGATTTTTAAATTATAATTTTTAGCCGCATTAGTGCCAGCAATTGCTGCTTGGTAATCTCCCTTACTCAATCCTTTTGCTGCAGCCGCTGTTGATGATGTCTCAATTATCTGAGCAGTTGGATAATTTTTAGCAATAAAATTTCGACATTGAGCCTCAGCATGTGGATGAGTGGCAATTGATTTAATACTTTTTGGATCAATGTTTGGCAAAGTAAGTAATGCAAATGAAACAGGCAATGTTACCTCTTGGGTAATTACTAGAGGTTGACCAATTGCTAACTCATCTAATGTTCTAGCAACTACACCCTCGACAGAGTTTTCAATTGGTACCAGTGCTTTTTGGCAATCACCATTTCGTACTGCATCTAGTGCTGCTGTTACGTTGGCATATGCAATTAACTCATCACCACTTGTGGCAATTTTTTGCAATGCAGCTTCAGTGAAGGTACCAGCTGGCCCAAGATAGCCATACTTAATTGACATGGGTTAAGGGTAGCCGAGGATCTTTCGTGCTCGTGCCGGATAATCAGTTATTACAGCTTGCACACCTAAATCCTGGCAAAGTTTCAAATCATCCTCATCATTTACTGTCCAAACCAACACTTGTTTGCCCCGCTGGTGCTGAGTCAATACAAATGAGTGATCTGATTTGATTATTGCAATGTTTGCAGCAACTATTTTAGTTGGATTAACTCTTGCAAGAATCTTTCTACTAAGTAAATAACCGCTTTGATAACCGCTTTTTTTATTTCGTAATGTTGCAAGGTAGGAGAAGGAGATGAGAAATACTCCTATGCCACTTTTCTCAATCTGTTTCATCTTAGTTGCAAGCAATTTATGGATCTGTTTTTCAATCTCACCGCCTGATGGAACTGGGTGTTTTGATTCAATCAGTAAATCCTTTTGATTTAAAATAGCAAGATCTAGTAATTGATCTAATCTAAAGGGATTGATGCTTTGCCTTAACTCGGCGTAATCCTTATCCGCTACTTTAAAATCTAATTTTGAGAGCCGCTTAGCATTGCTATCGTGGTAGCAAATGATCTGCTTGTCCTTTGTTAACCTAACATCACACTCAAAGCCATCTGCGCCTTGCTCAACAGCTGCTAAGTAAGCCGCTTCTGAGCCTTCAGTAAATTCACCAGATGCACCACGGTGGGCATAGATTCGCATAATTTGCCCAGCCTTTCTTTTCTGAATCGATTATGTGGTGAGATTGGCTCTATGAAATGGCAGTTTAACTCCTTTGCGCAAACAGATCTTGGTTTGGTGCGCGAGGGTAATGAGGATTCGGCTGTGAGTTGCGCAAATTTAATTGCTGTTGCCGATGGCATGGGCGGGCACGCTGGTGGCGAGGTTGCCTCTGCGATCGCCATTGATTCAGTAATGAAATTAATACCACTACTTGCAGATGAAAGTATAGATCTTGATTCTCGGGAAGATTTATTTCTAAACATCACACATGAAATTGACCTAAAGATTTTAGATCAAAGTAAATCCCACCCTGAGTTATCTGGCATGGGAACCACCTTAACTGCGCTGAGTATTTTGGATAATAATGTTGAACTACTACATGTGGGAGATTCAAGATGTTATCGATACCGTGATAACAAACTTCACCAATTAAGTTATGACCACACTGTGATGCAGGAGTTATTAGATCAAGGCCGGCTTACCCCGCAGGAGGTATTTGATCACCCGCAGCGATCCTTACTTACTCAAGCTTTGATGGGAGACTCAGGACTTGATCCAATTTTGCTCACCTTTGAAATTAAAAAAAGTGATCGCTTTTTAGTGTGTAGTGATGGCCTAACCAATGTTTTATCTGATTATGAGATCAGTAAAATCATCGAAGCAAATAGCGATGATCAAATCCCGCACGCTTTAATAAAAGAGGTTAGGTCAAAGGGGGCGCCAGATAACATCACAATTATTTGGAGTCAGGTAACCTCAGAAAACCAGCCAGTTAAGATAATAAAATTTGGAGCAGCTAATGAATAATCCGGTAAATAAGTTAGCCGCTGGCCGCTACTTAGTTGGTCAGATGATCGGTACTGGTGGCATGGCAGATGTTTATTTAGGAAAAGACACCAGACTAAACCGAGAGGTGGCGATAAAGGTTTTACGGCGGGATTTAGCAAAAGATCCAGCCTTTGTGGCGAGATTTAAAAAGGAGGCATTAGCTGCTGGAGGATTAAGCCACCCAGGAATTGTGGCAGTTTATGACTCTGGTGAAGAGAATGATTCACCATATATTGTGATGGAGTTAATCTCTGGAATTACTCTGCGCCAGTTAATGTTAAATGGTGAAATCTCCCAGGTGAAATCAGTTGAAATTATCAAAGGAATTTTGCAAGCGCTTGATTATTCGCACAGCAAAGGAATTGTGCATCGAGATATTAAACCTGGGAACATCATGATTACTGACTCCGGTGATATTAAGGTTATGGATTTTGGTATTGCTAGAGCCACCGATGATATTGGTGCAACAATGACTAGTACCTGGAATGTTGTAGGTACAGCCCAATATTTATCTCCTGAGCAGGCAACTGGTGAGGTTGCCGATGGTAGAAGTGATCTTTATTCACTTGGTTGCGTGATGTATGAGTTATTGACTGGGAGACCACCATTTACCGGTGACACACCAGTTTCAGTTGCCTATCAACATGTATCTGCACCCATAACGCCAGCATCACAAATAAATCCAAACCTAGATACAAATATTGATCGGATGCTTGAGGTGGTTCTAGCTAAACAACCATCAAATAGATATCAAGATGCCAAGGCGATGCTGACAGATATAGAACATGTGATTAAAGGTGAACCTGTTACGACCAAGATTAAAAAGGTTATCCCGCGGCGTAAATTAATCACCATCCTTGCTTTAGCGGTATCCCTGATCGCATTAATAAGTGTTGGATACCTGGTTACTTCCCCAAATGGGGCAACAGTTAAAGTGCCAAATGTGGTTGGTTTAACTGAAGATGAAGCTAGAGCATTACTTAAAAATTTTAATGTAAATATTGAACGAGCACCTGATGCAAAAATTCCAATTAATCGAGTTGCATCGCAATTACCACTTGCAACTGCGGATGCTACAGCGGGAAGTAGTGTGACTCTAACTATCTCAGATGGACCCGGGAACACCACTGTTCCAGTTGGTTTAATTGGCTTATCCTTAGAGGAGGCCAGATATAGATTGTCCTCTGCCGGGCTACTAATTTCCCAAACAATTGCAATTGATTCAGATCAAGCACCAGGTGTTGTGCTTAGTATCAATCCAGTTCCAGGAACCACAATTACTGCTGGCAGCGGTGTAGTACTTGAGATTGCAAGTGGAAGTGTGCAGGTGCCATCACTGGTTGGTTTAAATGAGATTGGCGCTAAGACTGTATTAACTCAAGCAGGCTTCCTCATCCGGGAGATAACTGCTTATGATCCTAGTAAGGCACTTGGAGAAATTCTTGCTCAAGCTCCAGAGGCTGGTGCTACTAAGACAATTGGCAGCATTGTCACTATTACAATTAATAAGAATTAAACTTTTATAACTACTGGAGACAACCCTTCAGATCTTGCGCGAGCGCCCTTATCACCACAGATCTGCAGCCAATTACCAATTATTTGATAACCATGTTCAGTTAGCACCGACTCTGGATGAAACTGCACACCACAAATTGCTAATGTTTTATGTTGTATTGCCATTACAACACCAGACTCGGTAGTACCTGTTACCTCAAGAGAATCTGGCAAACTCTCTCGTTCAACAGCAAGTGAGTGATAGCGAGTTGCAGTAAATGGGGAGGGGATATTTTCTAATACTGATTTGCTTTGGTGAGTCACAAGTGAGGTTTTGCCATGCAGTAATTCTGGTGCTCTAGAGACTGTTGCACCGTAGGCCACCGCAATTGCTTGATGACCTAGGCATACGCCAAGGAGTGGAATCTTTTTATCGGCGCAGTACTTAACTAGCTCAATACTTATGCCGGCAGACTCTGGCGTACCAGGGCCGGGTGAGATTAAGACGCCATCATATTTATCTGCTTGGCTTACCTTTATTGAATCATTTCTAACCACCATGCACTCTGCCCCTAACTGCTGCAGATACTGAACTAGGTTAAAGACAAAGGAGTCATAATTGTCGATAACTAGAATCTTGCGGGCTGTGGTGCTCATCAGCCAATTGTGTAGTAATCTGCGGCCATGCCGAAGTCAAAGCTGCGCGATAAGGTTCGCCAAAAGAAGAAGGCTGCTCCGGCTATTGAGCAGTTTGCTGCCAAAGATCAAAAGTTGGAGTCTCCTAGCTGGCTAGCACCAGTTATGCTCGCAAACTTTATTGTTGGGCTTATTTGGATCGTGGTTTTCTACATAAGTGGTACTGCCTACCCAATTCCAGGAATTGGTGCTTGGAATATGTTGGTTGGCTTTGGTTTTGTTGGTGTTGGCTTCTCACTAGCCACCCGTTGGCACTAATTACATCACTGTAATTCTCCACACGGTGGATAAGTGTTGTGGATAACTTTTGACCCAAAAAAAGCAACCCCTCACCTACCCTTGACCTGTGCTCGTACTAATCGCCTATCTATTCACTGCCGCGGCAGTGGGCATCTTCTCTTATCGAGCCTTTGAGTTATATAAGAAAATATCTGCTGGTCAAAGTGACCCATCTCGATTTAACAATAAAGCTGCACGTTTAAAAAATATGTTGGTGGAGGTTTTATCCCACACCAAAATGCTTAACTTCACCGTAACTGGTATTGCGCATTGGTTTGTAATGATTGGCTTTGGTGGCCTGCTTGGCACATTGCTTACCGCATACTTTCAATTAACAAATCCAGCTTGGTCACTGCCAATCATTGGTCATTTTGTTGGTTATGAATTATTTGTAGAGACGATTGCAGCAGCGACAGGTGTTGGCATAGTTGCTTTAATTGGAATTAGACAATTTACTAAAGTTGCCCGCCCTGGAAGAAGATCTAGATTTTTTGGTTCAGGAAATAAGAAAGCTTACTATGTGGAAGCAACTATTTTGGCAGTGGTTTTTTGTGTTATGGCACTTCGTGGGTTAGAGGGTGCCTTACTCAATATTGATAGTTGGAGTTGGCACTATGCAATCTCATACCCGGCTGTTTTATTTTTTAGCAGTTACTCAATAGGTGAGATTGAAAACCTAATTAAAGTAATTGCCTTTATCAAGATCCTAGTTTCAATGACCTGGTTTATTGTGGTTGGAATCAACCTAACCATGGGTATTGCTTGGCATAGATTCTTAGCCTTCTTTAATATCTACTTTAAGAGAACTCCAGGCAAAGTGAATGCACTAGGGCCACTGCCGGTAATGCTTTCGCATGGTGAAGAGATCAATTTTGAAGATCCTAAAGAGGATGATGTCTTTGGTATTGGAAGTGCTGCTGACATATCTTGGAAAGGTCTTCTTGATATGTCTACCTGCACTGAGTGCGGCAGGTGCCAATCCCAGTGCCCAGCCTGGCACACTGAAAAACCGCTATCACCCAAGCTTTTAATCATGGCGATGCGAGACCATGCATTAGCCAAGGTTGGTACTGAATCTGCATCTACCACCAAGATTGTTGGTAATGCACATGAGAATGCAATCTCACTAGATGTCTTATGGTCCTGCACAACCTGTGGTGCCTGTGTTGAAGAGTGTCCAGTTGATATTGAGCATGTTGATCACATTGTTAATATGCGAAGGTTTCAAGTTTTAGTTGAATCAGAGTTTCCAACAGAGCTTGGAAATACATTCCGTAATTTAGAAAAGGCTGGAAATCCATGGGGTGCTAATCGAGTTGATCGCGATGCTTGGATTAAAGAGGTTGATTTTCCAGTTACCGTAATTGATTCAGTTATTCCAGAAGATATTGAGTATTTATTTTGGGTTGGTTGTGCCGGTGCGTATGAGGAGCGAGCAAAGAAGACCACTAAGGCAGTTGCTGAGCTGTTGTATATGTCAGGAGTTAGCTTTGGTGTATTAGGAAAGCGTGAGACTTGCACTGGAGATCCAGCAAGGCGAAGTGGTAATGAGTTTTTATATCAGATTTTATCTAGAGAAAATATTGAAACCTTGCAGCAGACCTTTGGAACTCGTGGTGTTAAAAAGGTGGTCGTCACCTGCCCACACTGCTTTACAACAATTGGTAGAGATTACAAACAACAAGGTTTTGAGTTGCAGATGGTCCACCATACTCAATTGCTAAATCAATTAGTTAAAGAGGCAAGATTAAAACCAATCGCACCTGCGGCAGCTGATGCTAAAAAACTTACCTACCATGATCCTTGTTACTTAGGCAGACATAATCAAATATATGAACCACCACGGGAGTTATTAGCCTCGGCTGGTGTTGAGGTAACTGAGATGCCAAGAAATAAAGAGCGGTCATTTTGTTGCGGTGCAGGTGGGGGCCGGATGTGGATGGAGGAAAAAATTGGTGAACGGATCAACTTAAATCGAGTTGATGAGGCAATTGCAACCGGTGCTGAAGAGGTTGCTGTGGCTTGCCCATTTTGCCGAGTAATGGTCTCTGATGGCATGGTGGCCAAGAACAGCTCAGTTGAGGTGCTTGATGTGGCTCAAATTATGCTGCGAAATGTTAAAA
>B570J14230_10001152_pt1 | contig 10640 bp, 11 predicted proteins | sample LakMenepilimnion_3_FD_14230 | JGI IMG/M metagenome (IMG submission 14230) | reverse complement strand
AAACAACAGTTTACTTGCAGAACAATTTTTACAATCTACAGGAAATGATCAATTCATAGATGTTCAAGAAAGATCTGAAAAAGGTGAAGAAATTGTCGAAATGCTTGAAACTTTATCAGTATCAGACAAAAGAATTAATAAGTTAAATGAAACATTAAAAGTAGCTATAAGAAAAGGCTTGCCAGTTGCTTTTGTTTTAGCAGGATCTGCAAAATTATATTATTTACTTAAATATCTCATTGAAAACAGAGAAGAGATTGCAAAATACATCACTGTAATTTTTGGAGTAATATCTTCAATTTTATCTTCTTTACCTCCAGTCAATTTTACATTATTTAATATCCAGCAAATACCTTCCGTTTCTGAAATTGTTGAAGATAGAAGAATTATCAATGTCACTAGAGTCAATGATGTGTATAGATATTTTATTCAATATCAAACTCCGAGTGATGATAAATTCCATCAAATTATTATTGAGACAGTAGACGAAAATAATGATAGAAACACTACCAAACTTAAAGCAAAATCTGGTGAAAAAATTTCAGAACCATTTACTAGTCCAAAAAAATTCAAATCAATAAAAGTTTTTGATAATGGAAAGCTTGTTGATTCACAATCAAAAGCTCAAGCCTCCAAACAGATAGAAGATAAAAAAGAAAGAGTAAATCAACATTCTGATACGCCTCCATCAAAACAATCGCCTACAAAAATTAAATCTGAAGAAAATATTAAAGTACCATTACCTCAGGCAGTAAGTAAACCAAAGAGTAAAATTGGTCCTGCTGAAGAAAAAATAGATCAAAAAAATACAGAAAATAATGTATCTGATCAGGCTATGTCCTTAACTACACCTACATTTAATAATAGGCAATTTAATACTCCACAAATCAATGTTGAAACAGAGCCAGTGGAAGTTCAACCAAGTTCTTCTCGTATCAAGCCAAATATTCCTGAAAAAAGAGAAGACAATAAATATTATTTAGAAAATAAACCAGATACTGCTTTGGATAAGCCAGAAGAATTCAATTCTAAAAGAAGCAGAATACCTGGAATACACCCTGAATTAGATGATATGGTTGTTGACACTATGCGAAAACATTTGGGTGAAAATGTGTCATTGAGAATACACGAACCTACTTCAAATGAATATGACGATGTAAATCAGTTTGTTGAATTTATTTTCCCAGATAAAAAGAAAAATTATATTGTTGAATTTAATTTAAATGGAAACACTGGAAGAAAATCTAAAGAAAATCATTCTGCAGACTTCTTTAAGAAAAAATCAAGATTTAGTTTGCCTAAAGTTAATTTAGATGATGAGCAAGTTCAAGGCATTTTATCAGGATTATTAAGAAGAAGATAAATCTATATCTTTTTCTTCATCAAAAAATTCCCTGTCATCCACACCATTCATTTGATAATCAATGTGGGCATCAGGGAATTTTTGTCTTATTCTACTTATAGCTTCGTCTTTGCTGTAATCTTCTAATGGTAAATTAGTGGTGAAAACAACCTCATGATGAATTTCTTCTGCATCTTCTTCATCACTATATAATTCTTCTAAACCAGGAATAGACAATTGATCTGTAATTAGTTTACCTTCTTTATCAGACCCTCTTGATAATGCCTTAAATGACAAAGGATCCATAAAGAAAAATTTCCAAACACCACTTTCAGGAAATAATAAAATTTGAGGATAAAGCTCAAAATGTTTTCTTGTGCCTTTATGTTTGTCAGAAATTTGTTCTAAAGGATCTTTTGAACGATCAAAAGTGAAGTTATCATCACCTAAAACTTCAATAGGATCTTTGCCTTCTTTTCTAGCTCTGGTTAAGGCAAAATCAGAAAATGTCTGAGGATTTTTATATACCTGATCAAAATCCAAATCAGAAGAATCAATTGCTACTTTGGTAAATTTATCTGCAAGTTTGAAGCATCCTAAGATATCCAAAACAGATGCTGTGCGAAGAAAGTTTATCATGATCTACCTTTTGGCTTCTTATGAGTAGCATCATTGTTCTCATCATCTTTGAATTGAACATAAACCTCAGATGCTTTTTTTCTAATTCTAGTGAGTGCATTGTCAACACATTTAGCTGGAACATTCAAGGTGTGAGAAATTTCTTTGTATGATGAATTGTGACCATATTCAACAAAAATGTCTGCTTCTAATGAAGTGAGTTTATCCATCAACATTTCTGAATTTAATTCTAATTCTTGTCTAACAATAATATCTTCAACTAAATTTACTTCTGGAGATTCATCATAAGGATTTTTCTTATCAGGAATATAGTCTCCTAATGAATGGAAATTACCATCATCATTTAAAATAAAAGGAGCGTCTAGCGAAATAGAATCATTCAAAGCTGAATTCTTCATTCTTTTCGCTGACGCTATAGCTGTTGCAAGATGTCTTTTACAAACTAAATTTACGCAAAAGTTCTTAAATGTTGTGTCTTTAGTGCAATCGTAGGAATTTACCGCTTTAAATACACCTAATCTCAATTCTTGCATTACATCTTCTCTGTCTCCACCGACTATGAAAAAGTGTGGTGCAATTTTCTTGAGATCTGGTTCTACCATCTTGAGCAACTTTTTAAATGCTGCTTGGTTTCCTGCTTTAGCTCTATTTACTATTCTGACTATTCTGAAATCTTCGGTTGCCATCAAAACTCCCGAAGGCACAATTCATTAAAAAAACTTCTTTTTACGCCTTTTCCCTATTTGCGTACTTTTCTATAATTTTGAGGACACCAGTAGTTGCAACGATATCCTCTGAGACAGTTTGCCTTATATCTTTTGAAATATTATACAATTGTTCTGCGATATCTATAAGCAACAAAGTATCAACAGACTTGGCTATATTTTCTATATCCTCATCTCTTTCCACCTTTTTTGTTTTAATAACAATATACTTAAAAGCAGTAATGAAGATTTGTGATGTTTCTGATAATAAATTACCTAAATTTCTTCCTTCTGCGTTAGCTGATTGAATTATTCTAAACGCATTAGCAAAATCTTCATTAATTATTGTGTAAGAAAGGTCTATTGCAAGCTGTTTTGGAGATCTATCAAGCAATTCTCTGATGTTTTCTTCAGATATATCTTTGTAAGAAGCTTGCTCAAGAATAGATAAAGCTGTTCTAGCACTACCTTCAGCATCAGTAGCAATAAGATTTAATGCCTCTTCTTCAAAAACAAGATTTTCTTTCTCACAAACTTCTGTAAGTAATTCAACTAAATTTTGTTTAGTCAACTTCTTCATCATAAATGTCTGGCAACGAGTATGGATAGCACGAAGAATTTTATGTGGATCTGTAGTGCAAAAGAAAAATTTTACATATGCTGGCGGTTCTTCAGTAAGCTTGATAAGAGATGTTTGAGCTTGAGTGGTTAGCATTTGAGCTTCATCAAGGATAAAAATCTTATATTTACCTAGTGTTGGAGCAAGACGAGATAATTGAACAACATTTTCTCGGATATGATCAACACCATTATTTACAGCACAATTAATTTCATAAACATCTGGATGCTCATCAGTTAAGACCATATCTTTCAAATCATCTTGGCCTTCATTGCAAAGAAGATGAGCTGAAGCAACACGAGCAAGAGTTGTCTTACCAGTACCAGGAGGGCCAGCAAAAATATAGGCGTGAGTAGTTCTGTTATTCTTAATTTGAATTTCAAGAATATCTGCTGACTTACTGCCCTTTATATCTTTGAATGTTTTAGGGCGATATTTATTGTAATAGCTTTGACTAATCATCATCTTCCATCGGTAATATAAGAGATAAGGCGTGAGTACCTTCTAAAAGAGACGGTAAACCTTCCTTGGACATCCAATAAGGGCCAAATCCAGATCTAACAAAATATTCTGTAATAAAGCCATAATCTTGAACATCGAATGTACGAATTTTACCATCCAATGAGGGACTTATCGAATATAAGCAACGGAAAATAATCCATTCCTTTTTAGATTGTTCTAATTCTTCCCATAAGTCAGACCACACACCAAGGCAGTAAACTTTTCCATTACCAAGAGATTGTAAAATTCCCCTAGCCCAAGATTGAGTTAGCCCCGACATAATATATGGCGGGGCATTCTTTCCTTTATATCCATCCATCTCTACAAAATGAACTAAATCTAAATTTACATATCCTAAAAAGGGATAATATTTAGAAACGAGCTTTTCTGCAATTTCTTTGCATTCAATGGACTCAATAAATTCTGGATCACTCATAATGATAGCTGTGTAACCGCTACTACTTGTCCACTTTGATCACGAATTGCTGTTGGACCAGTATCAACACTAAATACATCTTCACGATCAAATGGAACAAAGTCCATTACAATTCTGCTTACAATGTAATAAACACCATCTTCAGAATCAGGAAGATTTACAATTTTTTCAAAGTGAGTTTCAGCAATAGGAATTCCAGACAAATAAGCAACAATTCTTTGCTTGGTTTCTATTCGGCAAGGATTCTCACATCTAGGCAATGTAGCGTGTCCTGAAATTGTAATATCGTGACCAATTAAGTTCACAAACTTTTTAAATTCTGGATGTATCATAAATTAATACCTGCAATTCCTTCATTACGTGCTGGCTGATAAACAAAAGCAGATTGGTCTCCATTAGCTCTTAAATCGTTAATAAGAACCCTAGACCCACCACCAATGCCCATAACTAGTTGATCATAAACAACACCAGCGTAAGAAAGCTGCTTGACCGTAACATCACGCAAACTTTCTTTTCTGCCAGTAGTGAGAATAATTTTGAAACCCTTGCTATCCCATTCACGAATCTTCTCTACAGTTCCGTGAATAATTTTTGGTTGATATCCAGGTTTAGCAATTTCTGTAGGATCGCCTTGCTCCCAAAGTGTTCCGTCTAAATCACAAAAAATAGTGTAATTTTTTGTGGCTTGATCAATATTATGTTCCATTACTTGCCTGTACTACCCAATCCACCCTTACGAGATGTCTTATCAGTCTTACCAAATTCTTCAACTTCAACAAGTTCGTGATCAGCCAACTTTGCTACAACCATTTGAGCAATTCGATCTCCGTGCTTGATAGAAAATGGAATCTTGTTATGATTGATAAGAATTACCTTAAGTTCAAAATCTTCGCCATCACCACAATAATCACTGTCAATAGTACCTGGAGTATTAAGAACAGTAACACCAAATTTAGCAGCCAAACCAGAACGAGGTCGAATTTGAATTTCGTAACCATTTGGAATATTTACATTGAGACCAGTGGGAACAATCAAAGTTGAATGAGGAGTAACAAGAGTTTGCTCATCATAAGAATCTTTCAGCCAAGCACAAAGATCATATCCTGCTGCACTTTCTGTAGCCTTCTTAGGGATAATTGCATCCTCACGAAAAGCCTTAATTTCAACTGTTGCTTTGTAACCACTAGGACCTGATACTGATACCTGTCCACTTCCTGATGCTGCCATGTTAAATACCTTCCTCATTCTTAATCATATCTACAGTAATCTCTTGGTCTTCTGGATTAAATATAAGAGACAATGGATGCTCACGATTCTTAAGAGCAATGCTGAAATTTATCAGTTCACGACCTTCTAAATAACGATCCATCTTTGTCAAATCTTTAATATCTTCCAGTGATAACACAGCAGTATATACTCTTTCAGACTTTACATCTTGAAGTTGAAGCCAAATAAATTGAACAATTGTAGGCTCATCTTCAGTGCCTTCATCTTCTTTCAATACTGCATCTAAAATTTTTACTTCTCTAACTACTGATTTTGCCATACAAGGATTTTACCCGTTTTTGAAGTAAAAAGAAAGGTATGTGGTACAAAACAGCTCAGAATAAATTTAACTATAATATTACCCAAGAAGGAAATTTTTTAAAAATTTCTTTGAAAAGTACTTTGACTTCTAATGGATTGCCTGAGTATCCAACTGTTAATATATATCAAAGTTTACCTGGTGGTGATTCAAAACTACAAACAGAATCAAAATCTAAGTTAACTTTGGAAACATTTAAAAATTTAGTTCAATCTCAAATCAATGAAATTTTTTCTACTGTAATGAATGTTTTTGCATTATACCCTAAAGGAGCCTTAAACACTATTGCTTCAAAGGGTCTTGATATAAATGTGGGCAAAGAAGGCGGAGGCACAGTTTTAACTAACATAGGTATTAATAAAAACTTGCCTTGGACAGGTTTGTATGAACCCACAAGTGATAAAATATTTATTAATTTCGATTATATTATGTCTTCATTAAATCATGAGATTGGACACGCTATTGATAAATCAACACGACTAGATCGTAGTAATCAAGACATGAAGAAATATCAAAGAATGGCTCCAACTGGCTACGCAAAAACGAATAAGTTCGAGGCATTTGCTGAAGGTTACGAAATATTATCATTGATGGGGTTTGAGTATAGATTCCCAGAAACTTCTGAGCAAAATATCAGACAAAATCAGTTGTTAGATATTGTAAGACAAGAAGTCAAAAAAAATCCTAGCAGCTTTAAAGATTTTGGTTCTGATATAAAATTTGATTCTTTGAAGCAAAAAGGTCAATTATCTAAATCTGATACAACTACGAACCTTAAATCAAGAAGATTGAGTACTTTAGTTGGGGCATTTCAAAATGCAATAGATAAATTTTCTGGTGACAAACACGAATATGCAAAAAATTTAATCAATGATCAACAAAAAATAAATGATATTGTAGGATTCTTGAATAAAAATGAATATTTTTTTAGTATAGAACCTGTTTCTCAAGATGAATTAGAGTTAGCACTTTACAGGTTATCTTTATCATTGGATAAAACCAAAGATCCATCTTCTTTCAATTATAAAAATTTTACTTTCAAAGATAGAGAAAAAATAAGTCCAATTAATCAACTTATAAACAATTTTTACTTACCAAAAAATATTAAAGATTTTATTGACCAACATTTGGATATTTACGAATCATCAATTGGTCAAAAAGTTATGGAATGGATGAAATATGATGGTATGCCATTTCATTTCACTCCTGACAATAAAGAATTTAGATATTTTAAAAATAAATTAATGCCCGAAGCTGTAAGATATTTCATGTCTGCAGGTTTTCCAAATAAATCTGATTTGCAAAAAATACCACAAGTTTCTTTATTGGATGAAATGGTACTAGCCAATCAATATGAATATGAAATTGGGCAAAAAATTATTAATGCCATATCAACAAAAAATTCTAAGTATATTGATGATCAGGCAAATATTGACAGAATATATCAGCAATTAATTAAGACAATTTTTCCTCCGTTGACTTTTAATAATCCTGAAGATTTTTTCTTATATGACTTCCAAATTTCACAAACAAGCAAACCAACATATCAAGGTATGCATTCGCCTTATCAAATCGCCTCAACTGCTTATACGCTAGATCCAAATATTGTCAAGCAAAAAATAAATCAAACTTTAGAGCAAGATAATTTCACTAAGAACTCATTAGAAAATGTCAAACAGAAAATTGCAAATGATTTATATATTAAAATAATGAGCTTGAAAGAAAAATATGAAAAGTTAATTCAAAATAATACAAAATTAAAAATTACTTTTCAATCAGCTATAAAGGCAATAGATAAATTGATGGCCAGCAATATAAAAATTAAAGGACCTATTTTTATGAGAATTTATAATCTCAATGAATGGTCGGAAGCCCAAAAACAAGAATTACTAAATTATTACAAATCCAAACAAGCGCAAGTTGTTAGGAAATAATATGTGGTATCGACTTGCTCAAAATCAAAATGATATTCAAGAATTAATCAATTTTTTTATGAATAAATATCCAGAAATTGTTTTAAGAATCAATGAATTTGAAAACAAAATCAAATTAGATAAAATATTCATACCAAAAGAGATGAGAGGTATGGGTATAGGAACAGAAATAATTACTGCTCTTAAAGATTATAGCCAAAGAGTAAGCAAGCCAATTGTTTTAAACCCTGAACCTGAGAAAGGCAAAAAGGGTGCACTTCAAAGATTTTATGAGCGAAATGAATTTGTAGATAATGCTGGAAAAAGAAAAGATTATGATTTGACAGATACATTTTCCAGAACTATGTACTATAAACCAAAATAAAAAAAGAGGGGATTTCTCCCCTCTTTTTTATGCTCCGCAGCTTTCACAATCCGGATCGCTCAACGAACATACTTTAGCAGCAAATTCTTCAGCATTAAAATCCTTCATTTGTTCTACTTCTTTAGGTTTTTCTACCTCTTGGATAGATGCACTTGAAAGATCAATTCCAAGTCCCTTTAATGCTTGTGCTTTAGGCTTGACACGTAGGTAGTACATACCTGTCTTCAATCCTAATTTCCAACCATACATGTGAGCAGAAGATAATTTACTTGGAGTAGGTTCAGCCATAAACATATTCAATGATTGTGATTGATCAATAAAATATGAACGATCACGAGCCATTTCAAGAATAGACTTGCCCTTCATCTCCCAAACTGTCTTATAAACTTCTTTGATATCAGTAGGAATTTCAGGAATGTTTTGAACTGAACCATTCTCATTGAATAGCTTCAATCTAACATTGTCACTCCAGATGCCAAGATTTACAAGATCTTCTACTAAATGCTTATTGATAACAGCATATTCACCACTCAACGTATTACGCTTATAGAGATTGGTAGTAAAAGGCTCGAAACACTCATTATTTCCAAGAATCTGTGCTGTTGAAGCGGTAGGCATTGGAGCAACAAGAAGTGAATTTCTCAAACCAAATTGCTTGATTTCTTCTTTGAGCGCTGAAAAATTCCACATACCGGAAAGATCATTTTCAGTAAGTCCCCATAGGTCATATTGTAATAAACCTTGAGATGCTGGAGATCCTTCAAAAGACGCATAAGAGCCATGTTTCTTTGCCAAATCCTTAGACGCAGTAAGAGCAGCAAAATAAATTGTTTCAAAGATATCTTTGTTCAATTTCTTTGCTTCATCTGATTCGAAAGGTAAACCCATCATAACAAAGGTGTCAGCCAAACCTTGAACACCCAAGCCAATTGGACGATGCTTGTTATTTGAATTCTTTGTTTCAGGAGTTGGGTAGAAATTTACATCAATAACTTGATTCAAATTAACTGTTGCTTGGTAAACAACTTCATATAAGAATTTAAAGTCATATTTACGTAATTTCTTATCCTTCTCACGAACTTTGCCAGATGGAATAAGTACATATTTAGGCAATGCAACAGAAGCAAGATTACATACGGCAATCTCATTCTTATCCGTATATTCTAAAATTTCTGTGCACAAATTTGAAGATTTGATTGTTCCAAGATTCTTCTGATTGCTCTTATAATTACACGCATCTTTGTAAAGCATATAAGGAGTACCAGTTTCAACTTGTGAATCTAAAATCTTTTCCCACAACTCACGAGCCTTAATAGTCTTGAGTGCTTTACCTTCAGCTTCATACTTCTCAAAAAGCTCAGTAAAAGATTTCTTGTCTGGAGAATCGTATGCATCAATCAATCCTGGAACTTGATCAGGAGAGAATAATGACCAATCACCATCAGCTTCAACACGCTTCATAAATAAGTCAGGAATCCACATAGCTAAGAACAAGTCTCTAGCACGTAATTCTTCCTTACCTTGATTCTTTCTCAAGTCAAGAAAATCAAAGATATCACCATGCCAAGGCTCAAGATAAACAGCTATTGAACCCTTACGCTTTCCACCACCTTGATCAACGTATCTAGCAGTCTCATTGAATACCTTGAGCATAGGGATGATTCCATTAGAATATCCATTAGTACCCTTAATATAACTACCTTTAGCACGAATCTTGTGAATGTTGATGCCAATTCCACCAGCAGATTGAGAAATTAACGCACAGTCTGAAATTGTCTTATAAATTCCAGGAATGCTATCATCATCAATATCAAGCAAGAAACAAGATGAAAGTTGAGGGCGATTAGTTGAAGCATTAAAAAGAGTTGGAGTAGCGTGAGTAAAAAGACCTTGAGAGAGCATATCGTAAGTCTTTTGAACCATCTCCAAATTTTCACGCCAAATACCAACAGCAACACGCATATAAAGATGCTGTGGAGTTTCTGCAGCTTGTGAATCAATCTTCAAGAGATAAGATTTACGCAATGTCATAAAACCGAAATAATCAAAATTGAAATCTCGATCGTGAACAATCATTGCATCTAATTCTTGAGAATACTTCTGAATGACAGCATAAACCTCATCAGAAATCATCCCAGCCTTATCACCAGTCTTGGGATTGATGTAGTCATAAAGCTTCTTTGCTATAACTGAGAAGTCTTTTTCAACATCCTTGTATAGTGCTGTAATTGCAATACGAGCAGCAAGTTTACCAAAGTCAGGATGAACTGTGACCATAGATGCAGCTGTTTCAGAACTTAGCTGATCAAGTTCGGTACTAGAAACACCATCATAAAGACCAGAAACAACTTTGGTACTTACAATGTCTGGGTCTACACGTTCATTCAAGCCATATGTAAGCTTCTTGATACGTGAGGAGATCTTTTCTAATTTCAATGGCTCTCTTGAACCATTACGCTTGATAATATCCATAACTAAAAGTCCTCGTCGAATGAAATTTGCTCTTGAACTTCACC
>B570J14230_10001148_pt1 | contig 10663 bp, 9 predicted proteins | sample LakMenepilimnion_3_FD_14230 | JGI IMG/M metagenome (IMG submission 14230) | reverse complement strand
TCAGTAATGATTTTTATCCAACCTTATTGCAGGCAGCAGGACTTCCATTGAATCCAAAGCAACATACCGGTGGAGTCAATATAGTACCATTACTAATGAGTAAAAAGATAAAAAACAGGGCCTTGTATTGGCATTATCCTCACTATGGCAACCAGGGTGGTTCACCAGGTGCTGCAATTCGTGAAGGAGATTGGAAATTAATACGATGGTACGAAACGGGTAAAGAGGAATTGTACAATCTGAAGCAGGATATTGGCGAGATGAATAACCTGGTAGTAAAGGATGCGAAAATTGCCCAAAAACTATCTTTAAAATTAGACGTCTGGTTAAAAAACGAGAAAGCTGTTTTTCCTGAAAAAAATCCTAATTATGTGAAGTAGATTCTATGGGTCAGCAGCATATCTGGAACATTTGGATTCCTTCTTTGTAAAGAATAGTAGCATTTTTAGCAAAAAATCCAGTATCGAAACTGACGAAAAAAAACGCTCAATTATTATTTTAATAAAACATCCGGGCTAGTAGCATGATATACTGTAAGTTTTTGCTTATCTGCTGAACCAATACGTTCTACATAAACATATTCAGCATTGAGCTTTTGCTTAGTTGAAAGGGTGTTAAAAAAAGCCTGAAGAGAAGTCTTTCCTGCCTTTAAGTTCACATAGAATTGAGCCGTTTTATTATCATCATAAACGTCTATTTCACTCCAAACATTTCCCACCTGTAAACTGGCCTTTCCAAATGTAAAAACTGGTTTACCCAGCTTGTTTTCTGAAACGCTCTTATTGGCCTCTTTTGGCCAACGGGCTATCTCAATTTTATATTTTCCCTCCTTTGCCACTTCAACAGCCCAAACCCGAAGGTTACCTTTTACGTGTACCGTCTGAGCATCCAATAAAACAGGATTGGCTTTTGCAGATCCGATTATTATATTATTGTATTGATCAAAATTTTTTGAAACAGAAGCCCACCATTCCTCATAGTTATGATTAAGTAATTTAACAACTTCCGGAAATTGGCTGGCTAGATCATTTTTTTGTCCCGGATCAGCAATAATATCATAAAGTTCATACTGATCTTTTTTCATAACAATTAAAGGAACCTTTGTTGCTTTTTTTCCAGTATTAAATTCTTCCATATTCTCTAATTCCTTCATATAGGAATTCACCAATCGCCATCGATTGGTCAACACCTGGTATTCTTTGTATTTAACCGGAAAATCTACGCGTTGATTTTGAACAATAATTGTACGATCTGGACTCTTTACTTTTTCGGATGTTAAAATCGGGTACAAGCTCAACCCGTCAAATTTTTCTTGCACTGGATTTTTCAATCCACAGGCATCAATAAAAGTTGGAAGTAAATCAATATGAGCCGTGAGGTTATTTAAATCTTTTCCTTTTTTAACACCGCCACCAGGCCAGCGTATAAAACAGGGAACCCTGTGTGCATTATCATATCCCCAAATTTTACCACCACGCATACCTGCACTATAGCCTTCATCCAAAAATCCATCATTGTTTATTTTCACTCCACCGAACCAGGGGCAAGGCCCATTATCAGACATGAAAACTACAATGGTATTTTCTTCTAATCCCAATTGCTTAATCTCTTTCATTAATCTTCCTAATTGCTCATCAAATTCAGCAATCATGCCATAATAATTCGCTAAACGGTCTGAAATATTATTTACCCCGCGATATGGATCAGAATATTTTTTATCTACGCTTAATGGTGCATGAGGAATATTGGTAGGGAGGTAACAAAAAAATGGCTGTTGCCTATTTTTGCGGATAAAAGAGATCGTTTCATCAAACCAAACCTGGTTACAATACCCATTGTATTTTTGGGGTTTCCCATTATGAAAATAAGTATCATCAAAATAATCGTTACCCCAGTAATCACTGCTAGAGCCAACTACCCCTCCTACAAATACTACTGATTCTTCAAATCCACGATCTTGTGGTCTGAACGGATAATTTTCTCCTAGGTGCCATTTGCCAAAAATTCCGGTTTTATATCCATTAAATTTAAACACATCGGCCATAGTGATTTTAGTCTGGTCTAACATAGACCTTCCCCCAGTGGTATGCCAAACGCCCGAACGTGCAGAATATTGGCCGGTCAGCAATGCTGCACGGGTAGGTGAGCAACTTGGATCGGAATGGAAATTTGTAAGGCGTGTGCTTTCCTTATAAAGTTGGTCAAGATTAGGTGTTTTGAGGTATGGGTTGCCATTAGCGCATATATCACCAAACCCCTGGTCGTCTGTCATTACTATGATAACATTGGGTTGTCTTGTAGGCTTTTTATTTGCTGCTTCGCTTTGACTAAAACTAGCGGTGCAAATAAATAATGATGTAATCAATAATATTCTTTTCATGATATATTTTTACAATCTACAAGGTACATTATATAAAATAAATCTATATATTTTTATATGTTTCAATACATAAATCAGCAGAAAATTAAACAATATGGTTTCCTAATAAATATTGATTATATGCCTTTTACTAGCAACTGTATTAGTTGAAAACGGATTGAAACATGAACAGATAATGAAAATCACAGGTCATAAGAAATTACTAACCCTGCAATGCAATGTCAAAAGTGGTACTGATATTGATCAAATGTTGGAAATAGGAAAGAAGATAAGAAATGGCTAGAAAGAACCCGTTTGCTACACTTTCAGCTACACGCATAAAATAACCCATTGAAAATCAATGGGTTAAGTGTTTTATAGCGGACCGGACGGTGTGTTCTCACTTAACTCAAACTAATCTCAAACCATCTAATTCATCAGATATAAAGGAGTTATAATTATACTTTTCTTGTTATAACAGCCCCAAATGGAGTTAAATAGGGGATAGTAGCTACAGATTCTGCTACATATTTTATATTGATTATATGTTTAACTTTATATTACCCCCAAAGGATTGATTAAAACTTAAACTATGAGAAGAGTAATTTTCACTTTGGGTATTTTGTTGTCAATACAATCCTTTTCCCAGACTAATGTTATTAATCCCTTTTCTTCTTTCAAGGGGTATGCAATAGATTCGCTTGAATTAAAAAAATCAATGAACAAGGATCATGGATTTATCCTAGGAGAGAATATATGGATCGTATTGTATTAATTAATAAAGGTATTCGAGCCATGACGAAATCTGAAAAAGTGGGATTTGCAGACATTGGTAAAGTTTTGTTACAAGCAGATGGAAAAATTAATGAGGCTTTATTTACTGATGGCTTACATCCTAAATCTGCCGGGTATGATAAACTTGGAGAAAAACTAGAAGCGGTCTTGAAAAATAATTAATCTGGTCTGCCTAAAAAAGATGATAATGAAAAAAATATTTTATTCTGGATTATTTGCCTTGATAATAGTTAGTTTGTTTTCCTTTCAAGGTCCAGAGATTGCAGTAAAAAGATTTTATGTTGCTGTGAATGGTAAAGATGCAAACAATGGATCAATTGATCAGCCTTTTGCTACATTAGAACAAGCTCAGAAAGCAGTGAGAATGGCAAAATATGATCACCCTAATACGCCTATTGAGGTAGTTATTAGAAAGGGTACTTATTATCTAGAACAAACGCTTGAATTTACTGCTGCAGATTCCGGAACAAAATCAGCACCCATTATTTGGAAATCTGCCGCGGGTGAAAAAGTTGTTTTAAGTGGAGGTAAGCGTTTATCTGGCAATTGGCAAAAATCAACCAATGGAATTTGGTTTATTGATATACCGGAAACCAAAGATTGGAAAAGAGAGGTGAATGTGCCTGAAAAATATACTAAAAAGCCTGCTTTACCTTTGAACTTTCGGGAACTATTTGTCAACGGCAAAAGAGCCATCCGCGCACGTTATCCAAATATCAATCAAAATAATCCATACTTATATGCTACATCAAGTTCACCTAATCAATTGTCAATTTCAGAAGGGGCAGTAAAAAAAAGTTGGGGAGCTGAAGCTGATGCACAAATTAATTTAGTCCCACGCTGGCGTTTTTTTAATCAATGGAATGATGTAGTTGGCGTTAACCAAGAAAAAGCTACAATAAGTATTGGTCCTCGCGAACAACATGGTGAAATAGATAAGGGAAGCTGGTTTTGGATTGAAGGTGTAAAGGAAGAATTAGATATGCCGGGAGAGTGGTATTTAGATCATCAACTTGGCAGATTATTTTATAAACCATTACAAGGCGAGCTGCCCAATAATTCCGAAATTATTGCGCCCTACTTAAATAGAATATTTTATTTAAAGGGTGATATTGAAACTGGGGCCTATGTTAAGAATATATATTTTGAGGGTTTAAATTTTCAACATACCAGTTTTACTTTAGGTCAAATAGAAGCTAGGGTACACACCGACTGTGCAGTAATGTTTGAAAACACACAGAATTGTAGCATAACTGATTCTTATTTTGAAAATATAGGAGGCTATGCATTTTGGTTACACTTAGATAGTAGGAACAATATTTTTGATAACAATACGGTGAAAAATTCTGGCGGCGGCGGTGTTCTTTTAACAGGTGCTAGATTATCTTATATGGATGATACAAAAATTTTTACGGCTGGTGAAAAAGCGGCAAAAGTTTTTCCAATGCTTAATAGAATAACAAGGAATACAGTGGCGCATTGTGGCAAAATTCGATATTATGGTGGTGGCGTTCATATTGATTCAAGGCCAGCATCTATGGCAATGGAACCAGGAAATTATATTGCACATAATCACTTTAGTGACTTATCGAGAAATGGCATATTTGCATTTAGAAATCAGGGTGGAAATGTTGTTGAATTTAATGAAATACATGATTGTATGCAAACCACCATTGATGGCGCTGCGATTCATTTTGCAACGATGAATCGCTTGGCAGCACCAAACTTTATAATGAATAATTATCTATATGATATCTGGGGATACGAACAATTAATAAATGCAACACCTCGAAGAACATTAGCGAATGGCATATTTCTTGACTGGGCTACGAGTAATACAACAGTAAAGAATAATGTGATTTACAATGCTGGAGATAAAGAAATCAAACCCATTATGGGCAATTGGAACCTTCAGATTGAAAACAATCTTGCTTCAAAAACAAAAATAGCCCCTTTTTTACCACAGGAAATCGGGCCAAAGGGAACCGCTAGTCATAGTATTTATAATGAACAACTTAAAAATATTGGTGCTGTCATTACATCAGCTGAAAAAAATAGAATTTTATATAAAGGTAATTGGCAGAATAAACAAATAGCAGGAATGAGAAACCTATTTAAATATAACTGCCAACAAGCTGCACCGGATAGTGCTGCAGAATGTACTTATTTGTTGCCTATAAACGAATCAGGTAAGTACAAACTTTGCTTCATGTATTTCCCGGATGAAAAAAGTGCTTCCAATGCAAAAATCTCCATTCAACATGCTAGTGGTGTAGAAACTTTAGAGTGGAATTTTAGAAAAGGAGATCCGCTTGGATTTGCAGTGAGGGTGGGTGAATATTATTTTGAGAAAGGGAAGCCTGCAGCAATAAAAATATCTAATGAAAATGCAAATGGTTATATAATTGCTGATGGCGTTGGAATAATTAAACAAGATTAAAATATCATGAAGGCAGTTGTAAATATATCCGAGAGGTGGAAGGTGGCAGTTTTACTTTGTTTTGCTTCCTCATTGAATTATATAGACAGAAGTGCGCTTGCGATACTCGCACCTACTATTCAAAAAGAATTGCTTTGGACGGATATCGATTATGCAAATATTACTTCATTATTTGTTTTTAGTTATACAATTATGTATTTCATTAGTGGACGTATCATTGACTGGATTGGCACAAGAAAAGGGTTTGCTTATTCCGTTGGAACCTGGTCACTAGTAAGTGGCTTACATGCTTTTGCAAATACAGTTGGTCAATTTTCAGTTGCGCGCCTTATTTATTAACAAATACCCCAAACAAGTTAGTTGATGCCTTTTTAGAAGGTAGACTGATTAGCAAAGAGGAATACGAAAATTATTAGCGTATTATAAATCAAATAGAATATATGGAAAATAAGATTTCATCAATTTTAGCAGGAGTATCTGGAGAATACTTTGTTGCAGCTGAACTATCTCGAAGAGGATATATTTGCTCAGTAACATTAAAAAATACCAGAGGAATAGATATATTAGTTTGTAATGAAGATGGTAGTAAAACGTTGGGCGTCCAAGTTAAAACAAATCAGATTAATAAAAGAGAATGGATATTGAATGAGAAGTCTGAAAAAATGAATGATAAAAACCTTTTCTACGTTTTTGTAAATTTAATTTCAAGAGATAAATTACCAGAATTTTATATAGTACCCAGTAAAGTAGTTGCAAAGTATACTTCTACAAATCATAAAAAATGGTTAGAAACAAAGGGCGTAAAAGGACAAAAAAGAAATGACAGTTCAATGAGAAAATTTCAGGATAACATTCAGGAATATCTTAATAGATGGGAATTACTTAAGTTATAATAATTTGAATATGGAAAAGAAGATTGTATACGTAGATATGGACAATGTCCTGGTGGATTTTACTTCAGGAATCATGAAAATTGATCATGATACCTTTGCAAGGTTTGATGACAGGTTAGATGAAGTACCAGGGATATTCTCTTTACTCCTCTCAAACCACCTAATTCATCAGATATAAAGGAGTTATAATTATACTTTTCTTGCTATAACAACCCCAAATGGGTTTAAATGGGGGGTAGTAGCTAAGGATTCTGCTACATATTAAAAGACGCCTTGAAATTTCAATAAGTACAATTTTTTTTACAATAATGATTAATAGAATATGAATCTTTAAGTATTAAATAATTTTGATTGCAATTACTATAATGTGTAAAGCATAAAATGTACAAGTAATAGTTGCTTTTCTTAAACTTTTGATTAATAATTATTTAACAGTGTAAAATTGGTAAAATCTAGCTTAAATTTGTTACTAGTGTAAAATCTGGTTTATTTTTTTCAATTATGTATGAAATTTTTTATTTAGGGAGTATATTTTGTGCTTTGGTCACAATTTATTTGCTTTTATTTAAAGAGAATGCTTTGCGTTCTTATCCTGATTATTTATTATCACTGGTTTACTTATTAATTATATGGACATCAATAATATATTTGTCTATATACCACGGGTGGATAATTCATGTTCCCCATATATACAAAACTGCTGCTCCTATTAATTTTATTGTTCCACCTTTCACATTTTTATATGTCAGAGCAGTATTGTATAATGAGCAAAAGTTTTCAAAAAATGATTTATGGCATTTTATACCTTTTGGTTTAATTGTTATCAATTATTTTCCTTTTTATTTTTTATCAACAAGTATAAAGTCTGGGATTGTTTTACAAATAGTAAAAAATTTGGATTTGACATTTAGGTATGAAGCTGGGATCATTCCTGAGAGTGCGATATCATTTTTAAGAATTTTTCAAAATTTAATTTATATTATATTGCAATGGAGATTGATTCTTAAATTTAAGAACAATCTTCAGCGGGCTGAATTAAAGAAGCAAATAGTTGAAGTAATTAAATGGCTTAAAATTTTTACTTTAGCCGGCACTTTGTTTTTTATTGCAATTATTGTTTTGACTATATTGGCTATAATTTATAATTCTGTTTTTACAATTGGGGTACTTAATTTTGTTCCAGGTTTTTTATATGCTACTAGTTTTTTTGTCATAAGTACGTATCTTTTAACACACCAAGAAATCCTATCAGGCTTACCTTTTATAAAATATAAAAATACTCCCTCGAATTTGATATCGGATCAGGAAGACAAGCTAGCCTTTATTGATGAGGACTTTTCGATTGCAAAGGAAGCAATTGATACTTATATGAATTTAGAAAGGCCATTTTTATCAAGTAACCTTAGTATTGGACATTTGGCAATAATGCTTAATATGCCTGTAAGGGAGGTTTCATACATTATAAATAATTTTCATAACAAAAGATTCCCTGATTTTATTAACGGTTTTAGAATACAATACATTATTGATAAATATCATGAGTCATATTTAGAAACATACACAATTGAGTCAATTGCAACGGAGGCGGGGTTTAACTCTAAAAGCGCTTTTTACAAAGCGTTCAATAAAATATACAATATTACGCCAACTGAATACTTTGATAAAATGAAGAAACGTTCTTAGAACATTAGTTTTTTATACTATTTCGTCCTCTTTTACCTAATAAGCTACTAATTACAACTGTATTTTAATGTAAATTATATACTCTAATGATATTTTGCATCATTAAGTCTAGTAGCAAATGAGGTTGATTTTCCTTTTCATTACATTCCTTTCAAATTTTACCGAAGCCAAAGCACAGTCCATTACACCCTATACTTTTAATAATGGGGGTGGCTATTTTAGTGCCATGGAGTGGAGTATCGGAGAATCTGTTTCTATTGCCAATTTTCTTACCTCAGGTTATTCCTTAAATACAGGGGTATTGCAACCCATGACAAGTATTGTTACCGTAATCAATGAATATGGCCCAGCGGTGTTTGGTACTCAAATTACTATCGGCCCTAACCCCACTAACAATTTACTACACATTAAAGCAAAGTTTAATCAAGCGGGTAGCTTATCATTTCAACTGATAGATGCTAAATCGACTATTGTATTTACACAGGAAGCGGGTACTATATTCAGCATTTACGAGAAAGATATTTTAATGGAAAATTATCCATCAGGTATATTTTATATGAAAGTATATTTTAAACCAAGTGCAGGTAATACTAAAACAGGCATATATAAAATTATCAAACTATAATTTATGATTTCAAATAATATCATAAAGCGCACTCTATTTTTGATCCTTTTATCAATAATCTTAATAAACGCCCATGCACAAACTGGATTAAATTTTCAGGGTGTAGCAAGAACAACTAATAATGTCATATTAGCATCACAGGCCATCACTATTAAATTAAGTATCCTACAAGGCAGTGCCACTGGAACAGCAGATTATACCGAAACAAGAAGAGTCACCACCAATGCACAGGGTTTATTTACAGCAGTGATTGGAGACACTGGTGCTATTAGTACTTTAGGAAATTTCACCACCATTAATTGGAAGAATTCACCTAAGTTTTTAAAAATAGAAATGGATGCAGCAGCGGGAACTAATTTTATTACGATGGGTACCACACAGTTTCAGTATGTGGCCTATGCGCAGTTTGCTAAAAGTGTGGATGCTGAAAATATAGTAGGTATTGTTCCTGTAACATTAGGAGGAACAGGTGTGAATAGTTTAACAGGTTTAAAGACGGCATTGACCTTAAATAATGTAAACAACACATCAGACCTTTCTAAACCAATTAGTACTTTAACTCAAACTGCCTTGGATTTAAAATTAAATGCTGCAGATACAATTAAATATACCAAACAAACTTATAGCGATTCAGCATTACTGACTAAATTAAAATTAGTTGATACCGCTAGTATGTTAAGCAATCGTATAGGCAAGGATACTCTCTAAATTTATCTGCCAGAATTAATTTAAAAGCAAATATGTCAGATTTGACAACTGGCTTAGCTCTAAAATTAAATGCAATAGATACAAGTAAATATACAAAACAAACTTACGCGGATTCGGCCCTATTGACTAAATTAAAATTATCTGACACTTCTAGTATGTTAAGCAATCGTATAGGCAAGGATACTCTAAATTTATCTGCCAGAATTAATTTAAAAGCAAATATGTCAGATTTGACAACTGGCTTAGCTCTAAAATTAAATGCAATAGATACAAGTAAATATACAAAACAAACTTACGCGGATTCGGCTTTGCTTACCAAATTAAGTATAACAGAAAATGCAGCAAGTGCTACAACTGCAACAACAGCTGGAATAGCAAGTACTGCCACTAAGTTAGCTACTGCTAGAAATATAAATGGAGTTGCGTTTGATGGTAGTGGAGATATTACAGTAATAGTCGATGCTGGAACACTTACAGGAACTTCATTAAATTCAACAATATCGAGTTCTAGTTTAACAAGTGTTGGAACAATTACTTCTGGTATTTGGAGCGGGACTACTATTGCAATAAATAAGGGAGGAACTGGACTTACAGAAACAGGAACTAGTGGCCAATTGTTAACATCTACTGGAGCTGGAACCTTAACATGGACTACACCATTATCAACATCAAATTTTGTTCCATATTCAGGAGCAACTGGAATTGTAAATTTAGGGAGTTATGATTTAACTGTAAATAGTTTAACAGTTGGTAAGGGGTCAGGAAATCAGACGCATAACACCGCAAATGGTGTTCAGTCACTATTGAGAAACACAACAGGTCAAGATAACACAGCAATCGGGTATAATACATTGTTTAGAAACACGACGGGCTTAGTTAATACTGCAACAGGTGCATTTGCACTATATGTAAATACAACAGGCCAAGCTAATACAGCTGCTGGTGTAAGTGCACTATCTAGTAATACCGTTGGTAGTTATAATACAGCAGGTGGTTATTTTTCGCTTTATTCCAACACTGCAGGTTTGTCGAATACAGCTGTTGGGCAAAGATCATTATATAATAATTTAACAGGATCTTCTAATACAGCAATTGGGGATGGGGCATTAAACTTAAATGCATATGGCAATCATAACACAGCAATAGGATATGGTGCTAAT
>B570J14230_10001146_pt1 | contig 10683 bp, 11 predicted proteins | sample LakMenepilimnion_3_FD_14230 | JGI IMG/M metagenome (IMG submission 14230) | reverse complement strand
GGCAAACTTTTGGGGGGTAAAATTTCTCCGGGGGGTAAAATCTTTTCAATCCCAATAATATTAGAATTTGAGCGTAATACTTGGGCTAGTTGTTCACCACCGGGTTCAACAGGAACATTTTTGAACATATCCAGCCCAATAGCTCGCGGTTTATAATTTTCCAATTTGGTAAGTAACTTGGCAATCTTCTCATCTGGAACTGGGTATTGTCCAACCCATTTAATATCCTCTTCATCAATACCCACAATTACTATCCGTTCATCAGGTTTTTCTACCGGACGCAGACGTAACATCGTATCAAAAAGCATCCATTCCCAAGATTGCATTCCTCCAGCTATCCGCATCAATATCACTACAATCAGCACTATAATTCCAGGACGTGCAGCCAGCGCCCATAACCTAAATTCTTGGTCAATGCGATTCCAAATTCTCCTTCTCATATTCTATTTTTCTTGCTCCCTTACTTACACATTGATAAGAGTCAGATCCCCGACTTCTTAAAGAAGTCGGGGATCTTGTTGTTCATATTAATCAATTAAACCTTCTTCACTAGCACGAATTTTGGTTTGCATTCGCATATTCTTACCATTTTGCCGACAATCTTCAGGATACACCCCTAAAACATCCTGAATTTTCGTCCAGTAAGTACGAACTGCTCGTTCTGATTTATACATTTGTTCGGCGATCGCTCTATCTGTCAAACTCTCTTCAAAAGCCAACCGCAACACCTCCAGCCATTCCGGTTTGAGTTCGATCCCTGTGTTGATATCTCTTGTGTGAGTTGCACCATAAAGTGCCACATTAACCCGCATTAGCATTTCCGATTCCGGTAATCCTTTATCTGCGATCGCAAACCCACCTTGATGATGATCAATTTCGTGTTTGATCCGGATTAACGCTTTCACATAACTACTTTGCACCATGAAATTTTGATCGGGATATTTTTTAAGCAAAGTTTGTAACAGATTAATTCCACTATCACTTTTTGCTGTTTCCCCTGGTTGAGTGGGAATTGATAAATCCATCACAATCAGGTTAAACTGATGACATTGCAGTTGCGAAAGTGTCTCTTTTACTGTCTGAGCCTTAACAATAAAAGCTTCTGGATATTCTCGACTTAGTATATCGAACGTGCCAGTCAAAATTAATTGATGGTCATCGACAACAAGAATATGCAGCTTTTTTTCCTCTGATAAACTTCCATCAACGTGATGTTCTTTCAAACTTATTTTTACCATGTTGTTACCTATATTCATCCAAATTATCGGGACTTGAGAAAAAACTAAGCCCAAACATACTCCCAACTCGCTTTGTAAGCGATAAATACGTCAATATTATGGTTGAGCCAAGCAATAAAGCGACAAGATACTGCTGTACGGAAAGCTTCTAAAGCATTTATGCCGCACGGTACTAATTATCTAGATAACTGAGGTGCTGATATGCTTGAGATTGCCAAACATCTAATTCAGGAACTCTCCAAGGTGCTTTTTTTTGTTTTTTGTTTCTGGAGTCATTTTTGAGACCTTTTTCCCATACAATCAAAGCACTTTTCTTATCTCCTAAAGCTTCCTGTACCTGTGCCAATAAATAATAGGCATCAGGACGGGAACTATCTAATTCAATTGCCTTACCAAGGTGATTTTGAGCATAAGTATATTCATTTTGTTGGAGATATGCCCAGCCAAGGTTTTTGTGCAAGGCATATTTCACTAAAGTATCCTGTACACGATCTAAAATTTGTAAAAGCAAGTCAATAGCAATGGCACTATTTCCATTGATAATTTCTAATCGTGCTAAATTATTGATAGCTGCATCAGCAGCACGAGCTTTATACTGTTTAGCCATTTCGTAGTGGAAACACGCACGATCCAACTCTTGTAGCTTTTCATAAGTTGACCCCAAGTTATAATGTGCGGCTGCAACATCCGAATTAAATCTGAGTGACCGCACTAAAGAACACTTGGCGCTAATAAAATCACCTTCCAGGTATTTTTGATGACCTATCTGGTTTAAAGACTTAGCAATAAATTGATTAGTAATGTATTTTTTTACTCTATTGCTTAAAGTAAATTTAGCGACTCTTGTATTATCTTGTTCAACAATAAGTAATTGCTGTAAGAGTACATTCAACGATGTGTGTAATTCCGATAAATCTACTGCAAAGACTAGACTTGCTTGTAAATCGGCAAGAGATACTGCCTGGTTGTTTACCGCTAACGAGTAAATAATATTTTTTTCTAACTCATAAATGTTTTCAAAAGATTCTAAAAATTCATTGATAATATTATTTATCAATGATAAGTTGTGCTTTGAAAAATTATTAAAATCACCTTTAAATGTTTTGTTAATAGTTTTGACGACTATTTCTAAAGCTAAAGGATTACCTTCATATAATTCAATTAATTCTAATAAATTTTGGTCAGAAACTGCAAAATTTTTGATTGGCAAAATAAAAGTTTTAGCATCATCTGGATGCAAGCCTCTCAAATACAATTCCCTCACAGGTAGTGTTTCTCCAGCTAAGTCAGCAATTTCTGTTGGTTTTTCCCGACTGGTCAGCACTAAGCAGCTATTATGACTTGATTCCCCTAAGCGTCTTAATAACTCTCCATAGCCCTCATATTCCTGTGGATAATATTGAGCTAATTGGCTAGTTGGCAGAACAGTCTCTAGATCATTTAGTACCAATAGACAGCGATGTTGGGATAGATACTCAATCAGTAAAGAGATTTGCCCACCGATATCTTTTGGTATGTTGGTTTCTTCTTGGTGCAACAGGGAGTGGAGCAGGTCAGTTAATAATTCTTGGATGGGTGGAGCATAGTGGAGCGATCGCCAAATGACGCACTCAAACTCATTCTGGATTTGTTTAGCCAACTGCGCTGACAGAGTATTTTTGCCAATACCACCCATGATACTCAGGATTACTACTAGTCGGCACTTGTCTTTGACAATCCATTGCTTTAAAGTAGCCAGTTCTTCAATACGTCCGTAGAAAATAGTAACATCTGGTGCTTCGTCCCAATCTTGGCGTGCATAGATGTGATCTTCACCGAAGTTGACCGAAGGAGAGGACATACTGGCAGTATTTTGAGCTTGGTGTTTTTGATATTGTGAGAGTAAAAACTGCCGGAGCTTGGCAAACTTGACTGGTCCTTTTCCGTCAATCTGAAACTTTTGATACACTGCACTTAATCGCTGGCGGATAGCTGAATCTTTGACTTGAAGCTGCGCTGCGATTCCTGCAATATCGTTACCTTCTAAAGCCAAAACCAACACTTCCCTTTCTGCCTTAGAAAGGTTGTGCTTATCCGCTTCAACTTGCAAAAATTCTTGAAAATATTGGTCCATCGACATAGTAAATAACTCACATTTGCCCTCAAATTGCTGTAACTGGTAGATTACAGGTTAGTTAGAGTCGAGCATACTGTCATCCTACCGCATTATGTACCCCGGCTCCCCCGAAAATTTTCGTTCTCCTTATAAAATTTTTATACTTTTCTTATATATTATATGTTGACATTCTGATTTGAGTGATTTATACTCTTAATAAAGTAAGAAATATAGGAGTAGCTTAATTTTCAATGGCACGATGACCCCCAGTAACGTCCAATTTGTAGGATTTGGAGAAAAAATCATGGCAAAAATAATAAGTACCACTGGCAATGACATCCATATAAGAACTGCGAATAATGACAACTTTATTGGTAATGTTGGCAAGGATATTTTCCTAGGCGGAGCAGGTATAGATATTCCTCATTACAGCACTCTAGGACAAGCGGTGACAATATGGACATCTGGTTTTATCAGCACTGGTTATCTGGGAATGACATATTTCGGGAAGTTGAAACCATGAAAATGACACACTATAACCAAATAAGATTATTCTGTGTTCTCACTTAATTAAACAAGTATGTAAAGGAGATAAATATACTATGAATGATAGTGTCTTTTTTCTGTATATCTGCAATTTCCTATTGATTGGTGGATTACCAATCATCTTCTTTAAGCCAGGACAGAAAAATATTCGGTGGTTAGTTACAGCTTTACCTTTTTTTGTTTCTGCTTTGCTTTTGATTGCGGGTTATGTTGGGGTAGTTTCATCTTTCCAATACCAAAGTTATTGGCCAATGCAGACTGATATTATAGCTACTGCATTAGCTATTAGTTCAAATTCTCTCATAGCCTATACAATTGGCACTCACAGAGTACCCCTCAATTTATGGCATCAGGATAATGATCAATCAGATCATATTGTGACTTACGGACCGTATGAAAAAATCCGTCATCCTTTTTACACTTCTTTTATCCTATCTTTAATTGGGACATTCGTTTTTTTTCCTCATATTATTAGCTTGCTAATGTTAGTTTATGGAATAGTAGGACTAATATTAACAGCACAGCGAGAAGAGAGAAACTTACAGAAACAAGACGGATATTATCGACAATACATGAAAAGGACAGGGAGATTCACACCAAAATACTTTACTTCTAAATCAGATAGAAACAACATCACTAGTGATGAGATAAGCAACCAATGAAAAACATATATGTAGGACATTTTTCCTATGTTTTGGGTGACTTAGAGCAAACTGTTGAACAAACAGTCGAAGAAAATAGAACAGTAATTAAAGATCCTGAAAAATTTAGATCCGCAGGATTCGATAAGCATCACATTTGCTCTCCCAGCACTACTGCTTATGACTTAGCAGTAGCAGCAGTTAAGCCCATCGCAAAATACTTAAATCAAGTTGGAGCAATCATCTACTCAACAGCTTTACCAATCAATGCCAACATAGGAACAACATTTGAGGAAACAAAAGATATAAAAGACCTCACAGATTTTCCTGGTAGTCATTTGCAAAGTGATTTTGGACTAAATGATGCTTGGGTTATTGGCTTAGATCAACAAGCCTGTACGGGAATGATAGGCTCTTTTAAACTTGCGGCTGCTTTACTTAGAGATACACCTCAATGGAGTCAAATCCTCTGTGTAACAGCAGATCGTTTTCCTCAAGGCTCATTATATGAACAATCATATAGTTTGATTTCTGATGGAGCTTCTGCATTTATTATCTCAACAGAGCCGATACCTGGAGGGTTTCGGTACGTTGAACATCATGCGATCACAAATGGGGGAATGGCAAACACAAATGATGATGCAACTATTGGTAATTTCTTCCCTAACACTATAGATTGCATCACAATGAATGTGAAACGAGCAGGGTTGGAGTTGAAAGATATTAATTGGATGGTAGTCCAAAATATTAATGTCAATGCTTGGAAGATAGTTTGTAGTCCGAGCCTTCTTGATTACGATATCACCAGGGTATTTCATCCTTCTTTGCCGATGATGGGTCACATGATTAGTGGAGATTGTATTGTCAATACCCAAATGTTAATTGAATCAGAAAAAATCAAACCTGGAGAGTATGTACTTCTATATATGGTTGGTTACGGTCTTACCTGGCAATCAGTTATTCTTCAATACTGTGGATAATTAATCATGAATCTTGTTACTATCGCCAAAATATACGAAACTTCAGTTATTGATCACACCAATCCCTATACTGCTATTGATTGGGCTGATACTGTTGATCGTCAATCTGAATGGTTTATGTCCCCTAAACTCATATCTTTATATGGGACAGAATATTACGCTAATCTTAGTGAAATACAACAGAAAGAACTAAGTTTTTGGGAAGCTATTAACTTTTTTACTCTGAATATTCATGGCGAAAAAGCCCTAATCCAAGGTCTAGCTGCCAGACTTTATCAAGATCATGGCATAGCTGAAACAGGTGACATCATTAACAAATACATTCATATTTTTCTGGCTGAAGAAAATCAACATATGTCTTACTTTGGAGGATTTTGCAACCGATATGCAAAAGGACCATATCCAGATAAAAAAATTGATTTTCCAGCAGATGAATATGCCCCTGGAGAAGATGATTTTTTGTTTTTTGCTAAAGTGCTGATTTTTGAGGAAACTGTAGATGTTTATAATCGGATTATGGCTACGGATATGAACCTAAATCCGATAGCACGGATGATCAATAATATCCATCATCATGAAGAAACCCGTCATCTTATTTTTGGAAGACAAGTTGTAGAAACTTTATTCAAACAGTATTCTCCAGCTTGGTCAGCAGAAACACTGGCAAAAATACAGAAATACATAACCATGTATTTTAGCGTAACTTGGGCTGAATACTATAATCCAGATGTTTACAGAGATGCTGGTTTTGATAAACCTTTTGAAGTTCGTCAAGCAGCTTATAAAAATCCAATTAATCAGAAACATCGTCAAGAAATAAGTTCCAGTTGTATCAGATTTTTTCAGAATATTGGTTTTTTGGAAAAGGCACCAGTTTTATGAATATTGATGACATCAAAGAAAAGTTACGGGAGTGGATTGCTGAAAAAAGTCAGCGAGAAGCCAACAGTATAAAAGATGAAAGTAACCTGATTAAAGAAGGCATAATTTCATCTTTAGATAGTCTAGAACTGATCATGTTTATTGAAAGTATTGGAGGTAAAATAGGCAAAATTCGTGCGGGTGTTTTTGAAAATATTAACACTATTTACAACACTTTTTTTTCGTGAATAAAATCATGGGTGTACTTGAAAACTATCATTGGTATGATAATGGTTTGTCTGTGATTAGTGGTGATTTACTAGAACTATATCAGGCAATTGATCAGCTATTTATCAGATGGGCAACTACAGAATTTAATGCCAAAGACCATCTTTTTTCTACCTTTATTCAGGCTCAAGAGTTAGAAAAAATAAATTACTTTGACTCTTTTCCACACTTGGTTACTTTTCCCATTTGTCTCTGTCCAGAGGAGGATAATTTAAGAAGATTTATAGAAGGTAAACCCCTATCTTTAGCAGGGGAAATTAATTTGACTGCTACCACTTCTATCCGCGAAATTCTCACTCCTGCGGCTTGTTATCACATTTATGTGTACTTGCAGAACAAGAATTTTGATTCACCAGTTTATATTACCACTGTTAATAATTGTTTCCGGAGAGAATCGCATTATAAACCACTCCAGCGCCAATGGAATTTTCATATGCGAGAGATAGTTTGTCTTGGTAATCAAAACGTTGTGGAGCAGTTTCTTGAAAACGCCCGGGAGAAACTAAAGAACTTTTTTAAGGCTATAGGATTACCAATAGAATGGGATATAGCAACTGATCCTTTCTTTCAGCCAGAAAGCAATCCTAAATATATTGCCCAAATAGTTTTACCCACAAAAATAGAAATGATTTTTCAGGATCTTTCTATTGGTTCAACCAACCTTCACCGCGATTATTTTGGGAAAAATTTCTCTATTTCCATGAATGGGGAAACAATTCATTCAGCCTGTGTCGCCTTCGGTCTTGAGCGTTGGGTTTATGCGTTTATTCAGCACTTTGGTGAACAGAAAGAAAACTGGCCTAATCTACATTCATTAATCATCTAAAAGTATGTCCATCCTAATTACAGGTGGTAATGGTTATCTGGGAAAATGTCTGACTAAAAAATATCTCAAGTTCACTGATGAAAAGCTGATACTTTTAGTTAGGGCAAAAGATCAGACAGACTTGCAAAATAAAATTGAAACCCTCGACCATGAATTTGGGTTTACTAATGGGAGAATAGCCTATTTTCCCAGCGATATTAGTGAAGAACAACCATTCACATCGGTTGATCCAAAGTCAGTTAATTCGATTATTCACACAGCATCTATTACCCGATTTGATGTCAGCCAAGAAGATGCAAATCGAGTTAATTATCAAGGGACAAATAAACTATTACAGTTTGCTGATAATTGCCCAAACATTGAAAAAATAGGCTTATTAAGCACTGTATACAGTTCTGGTTTAATACCCGGAGTAATTAAAGAACAGCTATTAAGTGATGAGCTAGGCTTTGCCAATTATTATGAATGGTCAAAGTGGGAAGCTGAAAAAAGTGCTATTCAAACCTTTGCTCATCTCCCCTGTTTTATCTTTCGTTCTGCGACGATTATTGCTGACGACGATGATGGTAATGTCACTCAGTACAATGTTTTTCACAACACTTTACGACTGGTTTATCATGGTCTATTAACCTTAATGCCAGGAAACAGTCAGACACCAATTTATTTGGTGACAGGTGAATTTGTCACTGATGCGATTTTTAAAATTCTCTCTCTTTCTTCAACTAAAAACCAGAGAATTTTTAATATTGCACACTCCCAAGATAAATCCCCAAGTTTGGGTGAAATTATAGATATAGGATTAGCAGTTTTTAATCAGGATGAACAGTTTGTAAAGCGGCGAACTAGCAAACCTAGATATATTAATCTAGAAACTTTTAATATCATGATGCGGCAGATCCAATCATTTGGTAGTAGATCAACACAATTAGCCGCTGGTAGTATGCAACCATTCGCTCAACAGCTTTTTATTGCCAAAGATATTAAAAACGCGGGATTAATGACCATGTTGGATGAATATCAAACTCCTGATATTCAAGAACTGGTGATAAAAACTTGCCATTTTCTATTAACAACTAATTGGGGACGAAAGTTTCTGTAATTCACTAAGAGGAAGCACAAATGACTAATGTACAGTTAAATGAAAATGAACTCTGGTTACTCAGCTTTTATCGTCATTCGGAAATTCAAGGGGCATTGTTTTTTGGCAAAGTAGCACAAACTATTCCTGATGGAGAAATTCAATGTGATATAACTAGACATTTTGCTGATGAAAGCCAGCACGCTCGATATTGGACAAACTGTATAACCCAACTTGGTTATATGCCTCTAAAGCTGAATAATGGATACCAAGACAAGTATTTTAAAGCTGCTGGTGTTCCCCATTCTCTGATGGAAGTTTTAGCCATAACCCAAGTATTTGAAGTCCGTGCTATTCGACAATATGGACTTCACTTGCAAGCTACCAATATTCATCCGGTTATAGAGGAAACACTGAAAAAGATTATGGAGGATGAAAAATGGCATCTTAGCTGGGTAGATCAAGCGCTTAAAGAAATGGAATCCCAATATGGTCAGGAAAAGATTGCCACTACAATCAAAAAATATCGGCACGCTGATCAAATAGTCTTTGAAGAAACCATGAGAGAACATGAAGATAGGATTCAGGCTATTATCTCATCAGTTAATTAAAGGAGTTTAAACATGGTTACTAGAGAAGAAGTAAAGACAATCCTGGCGCAAACTTTAAGTATGTCATCGGCTGAATTAGCAGATGAAACTCCTTTAGAAGGTGGTGAAATAGAATCTCTTTCCTATGTTGAGATGCTATTAGCGATAGAATCTCAATATGGAATTACTGCCTCAGATGATGAACTAGAAAGTGTGAAAAATATTGGTAATTTAAGTCAGTTAATTGTGAACAAAATATATGCGAGTCATCAACAAGATACCTTTATTTCCTCACTCTAAATTTAAAATCTGGAATTTGGTAATCTTGGTTTCCGTACCAACTGTATTACTTCTGTTAGCGTCCGGTTATCAAGTATTAAATTATCAGCAAAAAATCACTGAACATAAAAAAAATGAGGCAGATATTTCAGCAAATGTTATTACTGCTGATGGTTATCTGGAACCAAAAGGTGAAGTTATTTTGATTTCACCGACCTTTGGGATGGAACGCGCACGGATAGAGGAATTACGAGTAAAACGAGGTGAATTAGTCAAAGCTGGGGATATTATTGCTGTTTTAGATAGCAATAGTTCAATGGTGGCTGCTTTGGAAAATGCCCATTCTCAAGAGCAAATTGCTTCAGCACAGCTAGAGTTAATCAAAGCTGGGGCAAAAAAAGGTGAAATCGCCGCCCAAAAAGCAAAAGTTTTAGAAAATCGGGCTGAACTGAATGGACAAATTGCGACACAAAACGCAGAGATAGGTACTTTAGAAGCACAATTAGCAGGTGAAAAAAGAACGCAGAATGAAAGTATTGAACGAATTAAAACAGAGTTGAAAAAAGCGCAAAAAGATTGCGATCGCTATCAATCTCTCTATCTTAATGGAGCAGTTTCTATTTCTCAAATGGAAAGCTTTTGCTTGCTTAAAGATACTAATCAAAAAAGTTTACAAGAGGCACAGGCTAATTTAAAACGAATTATTGATAGTCGGAAGGAAGAGATTAAAAAAGCTCAAGAAAATCTCAATCGCACTAGAACAACAGTAGCTCGACAGCTTGAGCAGAGTCAAGCTACATTATATGCTACGGCTGAAGTCCGTCCTGTTAATGTAGCAATTGCCGCCGCTCAATTAAAAGCAGCGAAAGCATTAGTTAAACAATCTCGTGTAAATTTGGGATTAACCTTTGTGCGTTCACCAATTGATGGTCAAATTTTGGAAATCCACGCCAAACCTGGAGAATTAGCTACTTCGGGAATTGTCGAAGTTGGAGATACTAAAAACATGGTAGCCCTAGCAGAAGTTTATGAGACAGACATTGAGAAAGTCAGGTTGAAACAAAAGGTAGAAATCAAAAGTTCTGCTCTTTCAGAATCTCTACATGGAACTGTGAATGAGATTGGATTTAAAGTGGCTAAAAAAGAAAATTTCAACGATGATCCTGTGATTGCCGCAGATGCTAGGGTCGTCAAAGTTAGAGTATTACTTGATGAAAAAAGTAGCAAAAAATCCTTCAATCTCACTAATCTTAAGGTCGAT
>B570J14230_10001145_pt1 | contig 10684 bp, 10 predicted proteins | sample LakMenepilimnion_3_FD_14230 | JGI IMG/M metagenome (IMG submission 14230) | reverse complement strand
GGCTTCCTCGGAATCGTCGGTATCGGCTTCAACCTCGTCCTCGACTACTTCAACTTCGCCCTCATCTTCATCTTCGGGCTGTAAATCGGCTTTGGTATCCGCCGTGTCCTCATCGGGGGCGGTGTACAACGCAGCCAAACGCTCTTCAGCACTCGGTGCAGAGTCCGTTGCGGTTTGCTCTGTCACTTCAAGTCTCCTGTGTAATCGAATCTTGCATTTGTTTCAACTGAAAATGATTGATGCGAGATGCGATATTGTTGACGAACATCTGCGCGGCGCGGTGCAGATGAAATAGAGTTTCACGTTCGGACTGCGCGCCCAGATCCGACATGAAGAGTTTTTGTTCGATATCCGCCAGTAACGAAGCGTAGGCGTCGTTGAAAGCGTCGTTGTTGAGCAAAGCACTGGCCTTTTCGGCTGAATGCTCTGCGCCATCAATCCCGTAGTCGATATCCATTATTCGGGTTCCTTAAAGAAGTCCGCCAGGCCGTCCGCTGCGTCTGGGATGACGCGCGTCTTGGCGGCTTCGGCGATCGCTATGCGTTTTTCTGTTATCGGGCGCTCTACGCGCTCGCCTGCCTTGTTGTAGCCGTATTTGAGCTTGGTGTACTCCTTGACCATCTTCTTGTACGCCTCGCGCTTGGCCTCGGCCTCGGTGCGGGGGTTTTTCTTCTTCTGGAAAGCCTCTACGGCCTTTTCAAAGTCAGTCATTCTCGTCCCCGCGATTGCCGTTCTTGTTCTGCTGCGCGGCGTTCAGCGACTCAATGTCGATGTAGGCCATGTCAGTCTGCTGTTCGTGGCGGAACTCTGCGGCCTTCAAGATGAGGTCGGCAGAATCCTTCTCCTGCTTCGCGATCATCTCTTGCGCCTTGGTCGACAGTTCGACACCGATCTTCTCGGCTTCAAGCACCAGCTTCTCTTCTTCGACGCCGGCCCTGCGCTCGTCAACCATGACCTTGCGCTCTTCGAACTCCAGCTTCTTCATCTCAATCTGCTGGGCCATCTGCTTCTGCTGCTCGGCCTGCTGCTGGTTCTGCTGCATACCCTGCTGGTATTCAGGCGACATCGGCGACAGGAGGTACTTGTCCCCGCCCTTCAGACCCATAAGGTCTACAGCGCGAGCCAACAGCGCGAACCGCTGCTGCGTCTGGTACATACCGCCCAGCGTCTGGTCCTGCGGGTTCGCAGTCCACATCTGGTCAAGCATGGTCAGCGTCCGCGCTTCAGCAGCACGGGCGTCTGGCGTCAGCGCCACGGCCACATCCATCTCGGTGCGTTCGCGAAGCTGCTTGGGGTCGATTGGCACATATTTGCCGCTCAACTGGATCATGCGTGGCTGCGTGTCGTTCTCAATCGCCAGGCGGTAGAGATCGAACATCAGTGGCTTGAGGAAGCTCTCGGCGAAGTTACGCGCCATGACCATCGTGCGACGGTTGCTGGCGTTCATGTACCGCGTGACCATGTCGTTGCTGTTCTGCTTCGACACGACGTCGCTGTCCAAGCCCTTCGACATCCGGCTGGAGCCTGAACGCGCTTCCTTCTCCTGCTCCAGCAACTCCATCGTCGTGAAGATGTTGGGGCTGATCTGTGGCGTGGCCAGTGGCTGCACGACAGACGACGGGTCCATCGCGTTGACGTCGATCACGGCGCCGATCTTGTTGTCGATGAGGTCGCGCGGGTTACGGACCAGTGACAGGTTGGCCACCCAGCGGCTGGTGTTGGTCAGCCAGGCGTTATCGATGACCGACCGCTTCAGCGTCGACTGCGACTTCTGGATGTCCATTGTCACGTCGGCAAGCGACAGGCCGATGGCCTTGTGCGGGATCGGGAACGGACACCAGCCGCGGAACGGGTGGCTCTCGACCTTCTCCATGTCCAGCAAGGTGCGACGTGAGTGGACGACCTTGTAGGTGCAGCGCGAGTCGACCTCTGGGTCGTAAATGCGGATGTAGCTCTCGTAGATCGTCACATAGCTGCGGTTCGGGTGGTCGTCCCGCATACTTGTCTCGGCGGAGAACTCGTCGTAGCTGTCGCGTCCCAGTGTCGAGTCGCGGTAGGTATCCAATTCTTCGTCAAGCTCTTCGACCTTCTCTGGGTCGTAGCCGTCTTCAAGAAGCTCGCCGATCTCTTTCTCGTAGCGGTACGAGACGAAGTCGGTGTCCTCAAGCGACTTGGCGCGAGGACTGATATAAAGTTTTTCTGGCTCCAGATTGTCAACGCGGACTTGGCTCTTGTTCAAGCGCCGCTTGAGTTCACCAGTATAAGTTGTAACGGCAGGCATAACGACCATGCCTGTCATCGGGTCAACCATCTCCGGTTGGACGACGGTCTGGTCGAGAGTGGTGATTTCCACCTCTGGGTCTTGCGCCATCATCACGAACTGCGCTTCGTCCAGATCGGCGAACTCTTCCTGCACATAGGTGTAGCGGGTGTCCCACCAACGCTTCACGACGCCCAGTTTGCTGACGAGGCCATCGTGCAAGGTGTCTTGCAGGATCTTGAAGCCGTTGTTCTGGCGGTAGAACAGATAATTGACGAATTCAGTGGCCTGCCGTGCGGCCTCAATGTCTTCGTTCGTCTCTGGTGTGAACTCGACCACGCGCCGGTCGGCGGTGAACGTATCGATCAACAGTGCCTTGGTGGACTCGACCGCGTCAAAGACGTCGCGGGAGATGTGTTGGCTGCGGCCAGGCTTCTCGTTGCCCAGTGGCTCGCCGTAGTAGTAACGGTGGCTCTTGTCGCGCTGTTCGCCAACCAAGCTTTCGGTGTAGGTGTCCGCTGCGTCGAGGTTGCGCTCCAAGAGAGACAGCAGTTCGCTTTCTTCCAGCGGGGTATCTTTGATCTCAGGCATTAAATGTCCCAATCCTCGGTTAACGACACCCCGTGGCGTCCATACACCTCTGGCATCTTAAGTTCCGCCTTACTAACGCCAAAACGCTGCACTGACAAGGCTGCATATCGCACTGCGTCAAGTAGATCGTCATGTTCCTTCACGATCTTGCCCTGTTTGCGGTGATAGCGACGAAATTCGTCGAAGAAGTCCTTCTGATCAGCAAATACCTTGAGCCGGCCAGTCCGCATCCGCTCGAGCATCTCCATGATCCCTGGCTCGACGAAATTTGAGCCGTCTGCGTTGGTGAAACGCGCCACGACGTTCATTCCTGCCTCGCGGTAGAGGTCTGCCATCGTGTTGCCGGAGCCTTTGTCGCGGTTGTCGCCATCGTGAGGATAGATCAGCGGTATCGCCGGCCCCTTCGACCGAATCATGGCGCTGTGGACCGCTGGGATCTCTCCTGCGCGCTTATATGAGTCGTAGAGGTAGATGATGTCCCGATCTGCGTCGTATGCCGTCCACGCCACTGCTGTAGGGTGGCTGATGCCGAAGTCGATGGCGCAGCAGATCTTGAAGTGCTGCGGTATTTCGAACGGGTCGACCTTGATTGCCTCTTCCGCGACAGGGAAAACCATCCCCTCGCCCAGTACGGGGATGCCTTTCGACCGCATTTCCCGCTGATAGTCAGGAATCGCCGCCAAAAGCTGGCGTTTTGTGTCGTCGTCGAGGTGATCTGCCTCGTCCCACGTCACGTTTTGCAGATACTGCCCCTCTTTGAGGCTCTCCATGAACTGGCCAACCAGTTCTGTCATCCCGTTTTCCGGTGTGAACGTCAAAAGGACGTAGCCGCCCCTGCCATCGTTGCCGGTGGCAGTACGGGTCAGCACCTGTGGGTAGATTTCAGGGTCAGTCGGCTCTTCGTCGATCCACGCGATGTCGATGGAGCTTCCCATCAGCGGCGCTTGGCCTTGGCTGTACGATTTATGGCTCAAGCAGGAGTAGCCCCCGCTCTGGTGCCAGATGTAGACGTCCTTCGCCAGGCGTGGTGTGCCTGCGGCTGGAACGATGCTGCGTACTTCGTCGGGCAAAATGAACCCGCCGTCGAAGATCCGCCCGTTCAGCGTCCCAAATAGCTCTTTCTGGATCACGTCGCGCATCTGCTCGCCGGTCACCCCCATCGCCCAGGCGTTGATGGGCCGGTGGAACTTGATGCCTGGCCACCAGTCGGGGTATTTGCCAGTGAGGTGGCAGGCCATCTCGTATGCCGCGCTGTAGGATTTGCCGACGCGGTTCGCGGCCATGAGCGCCCGCTGCTTTGAGCGAGTGCCGGCCTCGTAGAACTGCATCTGCCATTTGTACGCCGTGAAGAACTCAAGCTTGTTCTTCTTCTTGTGGGCGCGGATGACGCGGATCGCCTCTGCGAGAGCGACCGCCTTCTCCTCGTCCGCCTGCGCCGCGATCTGTGCGCGGGCAACGACCTCCTGATCGGCGATGGCCGCGAGGTCAGGCTTGAAGTTCTCGTCGTGCGTGTCGGTCAATGGCGAGTGCCTTGGTAGACCATGTCGATGTGTGTGAGCGCCATCTGCGTCGCCGCCTCGGCTATCGCCTCGTACACAGCAGCCGCGCCGCCCTCGACGTTGCCGCTGATCTCCAGTTCGCCGTCGTCGGTGAAGCCCAGCACCACAACTTCGTCGAAGCGACCGATGCAGTCTTCCAACAGCAAGTCCGTTGTCTTCTGAGTGCCGGAGGCACGGGGTTCGAATGCCACTACGTTGTCGGGGAGATCGTCGTTGTCTGCCATGTGCTTCTTTCTATATTTTTGACGGGTCGATGCCCGCCGCCTTCAACGCTTCTACTGCGTCTTCGAAATTCATCTTTGTATCGACTTGCAACCGCTGGTCAAGTTCTTGCCGGTCAGCCCATCCCCCCTTGTTTTTGAGGAAGAAGATCTGCGCTGCCACATTCCCCTTGAGCGCGTTCTGGAAAAGGCTGTCGGTGACCATCTTGATACCGCGAGAGGTGCCACGGTCGATGGCCTCCTGCACGGTGGGGTCATTTTTGACGAGCTTGCCAAACGTAGTCGGCGGTAGCTTGAGCGCGTCGGCGATCTGCTTCGTGGTCATGCCGACACTGGCCATCATCTCGACTTCGCTGAGATCCACTTTCGGCAGGGCGTAGACCCGACCGGCGTCGTCGACTAAGTCGCGGGGCTGGTGGGGGTTCGGCGCCAGGACAGGTTTCGCGTCTTTGAGCAGAGGCAATGGGTCGGCGTCTTCGACAATCTCCTGTACTGGTTTCTGTACAGGTTTCGATTTTGCTTTCGGCTTACGCGAACTCACTGGCGCCGGAGGCGCATCGAAGTCGGGGATGCTAATACTGTCGAACGGATCGCTCACGCGGCGTTGTCCTCTCAAGTTTCGGTGGTGTTGTAGCCGTGAAGAGAAGCGAACGCAAGCAGCGATTGCATCTGGGCTTTGAGGGCGTCTATTTCCTGCTGGATCGATGGCCGGCCTACTGGGTTGGCAGTCGTTGTCGCCAGGGGCTGGGCGCGCTTCTCTGCTGCGCGCTGCTTACGGTACCCCCTCATGTATTGGCGGTTGGCGTCCCGTTCACATTCACGGCACTTGTGATTGAGATAGACCTTGATGGTGCGGAACTGGTCGAGCGGTTTGTCTTGGTCACAGGTGTTGCATTTACGAGTGGTCATTTTTCGTCCTTTCGTGGTTTCGTCTTACGCCTGCATAGGTGTGAGGCCGTAAGAAGTCAACACACACTAACCCCCATACCCTTTTACTACCCACCCTTTGAGATCGGCCAAAGGGTGGTACAAAGGGTGGGTGTCTTTAAGCCACTGGAATTGCACGGCAATTTTGCCAATGCACTCACCCTTCCACCTTTTTCGCGAAATTTGGGTTTCTGGCGGAGCATATAAAACACCCCCCTTTTATCCATTATTTATATATTTTTTTTCTCTTAGAAAATAAGAAGAAAAGGTGGAAGGGTGAGTGCATTGGCCAAAAACACCAGCTCGTAGGCGGGTTAGGACGACACCCACCTTTTTTGCAACTAAATTCAAAGGGTGGAAGGGTGAGTGCCTCCACCGGCGATCCCTGGCGAGGGGGTAAGAGTCTCACTCAAGTAAAGGTTGACTGAGCTTTTGAGATTTTCGCGGAACGGGGCCTACACCTATAAACGCGCGCGGGGACGCGGAGACCCCCTCCCCCCACCCCCGAAACAACCAAAAACGGCGGATTTCCGCCATTTTCTAGCGTCTGCCCGATAGGGCATGGGGCGCAGATGCTAGGTTTTGTGCGGGTTTGCGGGCATTTGGTACAGTCAATGGTACAGCTGGCCAATGATTGCCATTGATCAATAGCAATTCGGTCGCGCGTTTTTAATAGCGACAGCGCAGAGCGTAGGCGGACCTATCCGCTAACCCCGCATCCTTAGTTGCAATTGCATCTATCTATTTATATGCAACTAACGCTTGACACTATCGCCTGCCCTGCCTATTGCCAGGGCAGACAACAACCAAAAGGAAACCGATCAATGAAACAAACAGCAATCCACGGCGCCCTATTCCTTATCTACCTATGCGCTGCCCTGGCGCTTGACGCTTGGATATTTGGCCCACCTTACAACTATTAGTTGACTGTCTAACCGGCGCCAGTCTATAAAGGCGCCAGACAACAAACCGGAAAAGGAAACAAACCAATGTTGATGCAAACGAAAAACACCCTGGCATTTGATATATCGGGCCTGTCGCTAGCGATACAGGCGCAGATCTTAGGCGATAGCAAAAACGTATCGCTTTTTTCCAGATTGCCCGAAACGCTTTTGGGCCTTGATACAAACGCAAAGACAGTCAAGGGTGAGCGATACGGGATAAAGACAGCAATTCTTTATCTAATGCCAGCAATGGGAAGTGGCGTTAACTTGTGCGCTATGGCAGAGCTTGCCCGATGCAAAGAGCCATGCCTATTCACGGCGGGCAGAGGGGCAATGTCTAATGTAATGCTGTCGCGCCTACGCAAAACGCTCTATTTCAACCAATACAGAGACGAATTTATGGCGCAACTGTCGCGGGAAATAGCGACCTATCAACGCAAGGCAAAACGCGACGGTTTCAAGCTTGTTGTACGCCTTAATGGCACAAGCGACATTCGGTGGGAGAATATCGCGCTGCCTTTAAATGGCGCGCCTAACATTTTTGAATTGCATAGCGACGTTCAATTTTACGATTACACAAAAATTGCTAATCGCAAAAATATCCCTGGCAATTACGATTTGACGTTTAGCTATTCCGGCGCGCCTGCCTACGCGCCATTTGTTTCGCGCGCTGTGGCCAATGGTGAGCGTATCGCTGTTGTTTTTCGGTCGCGCGCTGTTGTTGATCAAATGCTGGCCAATAACGAAACATTTTTGGGCCTGCCTGTTGTTGACGGAGACGACAGCGATATCCGCCACTTAGATCCAAAAGGCGCAATTGTGGCGCTTTACGCAAAAGGCAAGGCAAAACGCGATCAATCCGGTTTTGTTGTCGGGTGATTACAACCGATTTTTGGGAGATCAACTTATGAGCTATTCCGAATTAATCGCGACCGAACGCGCCAGGTTTGAACGCGCGCCAATGTCACAATTGCGATCAACGCGCCTTGCCCTAGCAATCCATGCATGGGGCAACACAACAGAGGAAAGGGCGCGGGCAGAGGCAATAGAGGCAATTATCCATGCCCGATTGCGCGCCAAGCGCAAACCGTAACGCCCCGCTCTGCGCCTTGCTAGCCAATAGCTAGCAGGGCGTTTTGCTATGCGCGCCCTATGCCTAAATTGCGCTCTGCCTGCCTGGCGCGCTGTTTAGGCCTATTACGCGACAGCAAGGGATTAAAAAGACACTATGGCCCAAAACAGACAGGGCAGACGCAACAAACGCGAATTGCGCGCTATTGCCTACCATTTAGCGGACCTAATCGAAACAGGCGCACAAGCGATACAGGCGCGCAATCCTGCCCTGTCGCGCATTGACGCGATCAATGAGGCAATGGCCCAAATGGTGCAAGGCAGGCAGGCATAGGCCTATGCGCGACAACATACAGACAGCGACAGGCCCACCAGGGCAAGGCCCACCAGGGCAAGGCCCACCAGGCGCGCGACAGCGACAGCGACAGCGACAGCGACAGCATGGGGATTGCGCCTGTTGGTGCCAATTGATCGCCAGGCTAAGGCGCGCCTCTGCGCCTCTGCGCCTCTGCGCCTCTGCGCCTCTGCGCCTCTGCGCCTCTGCGCCTCTGCGCCTCTGCGCCTCTGCGCCTCTGCGCCTCTGCGCCTCTGCGCCTCTGCGCCTCTGCGCCTTATTGACACCAGTGTCAGCAGGGGACCGACGCTCCAGGCGAATGCCCCCGTAGAGATCTAAAAAACGACGACTCAATTCCAAATCGAATTAAACAAACTTTTCGGTTAAATTTTAATCAAATCGATCTATAGAAATCTTTCGCGCCGCCAAAACGACATCGCGACACGTTGTCGCACACAGTACGATTGCAAACCCCTCCCCTAGTGTGTAAGTCGACCCCATGAGCATTCGTAAACCCCGACAAGAACTGATCTCCCCCGTGGAGCTTCGCGCTCTGCGTAAGACGACAGGGCTGTCGATCAAGAATGCTGCTGTGGCTCTTGGGATCGGGTATCGCACTTTAGAGGCGTATGAGCTTGGTGAAGTGCCTGCACCCAAGCTGGTGATCACGATGCTGCAAGTCCTTGCGGCCAAGCGCCAGGCCATGATCACCGGCAGGCGTAAAGATATGTTGGACTTCCTTGGCCAGCCGTTCGAAGTGTCGCTGTAGCGACTAGAACCGGATCTCATCATCGGCCCAGTCGTAAATATCCCAGCCGAAGTTTTCGAACAGGAATTGGCGCAGGGTCACACCATCCACCCCGTGCAGTGGACGTTCTCGTTGGCGCCACGGCTCCAGATCATGGCGTCGATCAGCTTCTGCTCTGGCATCGGGCCGTGCGTCTTGCCAGTCGCAAAGATAGCGGCAGCGAGCGCCTTAGAACCACGTTCGCAGTGCGCCTTGTAGTTCTTGGTTGTTAGATCGCGCGGCGCGGCGTCGGCGTCGGCAACGACCTCACGCCTGACAAAATACGCAGGCGTCGGGTTGGACTTGTGCGCCAACAGGCTACCCACCGTGCTGCGGTCACGCCCGATCACACGACCGATTGCGGCGTTCGACAATTCCTTGCACCGCAGCAGACGGCACAACGCCACACGCGCTGCGACCCGCTTCTCCTGCTTGCCTGGCCCCAGCAGTTCCATGATCGTGACGCCGTACTCGCCTGCGATGCGGACAATGGTCGGCATATGGTTCAGCGTGTCTTCAGTTAAACGAATCTCTGACATTTTGAATTTTCCTTTTCCAGTTTCGATCAGTCCTCTGTAACGAGTGGATCGGGCCAGTCAACCTGATATTGATGCCGCTTGGTAAATAGCTGCCGTGCCTCTTTCAGCGATGCAACCGCAGTTACTTTGTAGCGAGCGCCAGCCGCGCATTTGACCTTGCCGCCGTAGAACAACTCGTCGTAGCGCGCGACCGACGTCCAGAACCCATTGGCGTTCTTGACCTCCCAGTGGCGCTGGATCGAATTTTTGTAGCTCTCATAGATTGTGGTCTTGTTGGCCTCGACCTCGCCGAATTGAACTGCCGCACCGCTCTTGCTGTCCCTGATCTCGCCTTCCATCAGGCAGTCGAACAGCCAACGCTGGACGCAGTCGCCGCCACGCATCTGCTGATCCTGCAACGCCTTCGTCTGCGGGGCAGTGCGGACGTTGACCGTCGCGAGATCAAGCGTCTTCAGGTGGTGCAGGATGTGCTTCTTGCCGCCACGGTCGTACCAGCTTTGTAAGCTTGCGTAGAAGTCATAGTCCTGCTTGCGCCGGTCGGAGATGTCGAACACCGCCCAGCGGCGTTCATCTGCCGTGGCTGGCACGACCCACTCTTCGTTCGACGTGAACAGGATGCGGGTGAAGTTCGGCGCCATGTAGCTGTCCACACCCTTGCGCTCAATCATGATGCGGGGGTTGGTGACCAGATCCTTCAGCGCGCCCTCTGCGGACTTGCTGCCGGCCCAGAACGCCTCTTCTGCTTGCAGCAGCAGGCAGTCTTCCAGATGGCGGTTGAAGTTGCCGACCAGTTGTTCCTGGCGGCTGATGGTCTTGTGGTGCTGCGGGAACAGACCACCCAGCAGTTCGCCCAGCTTCGACTTGCCGGTGCCTTTCAAACCGCGCAGCACCGTGGCCACGCCTATCTTGGTCATTGGCTCCTGCACCATCTGCGCGCACCAGCCCATGATCCACTTGTAATTCGCCTCGTCGCGGTCGGCGATGATGTCGAACATCCAGTCGGTGAACATCGACACGTCACCCTCTTCTGGCTCACACGACCAGCCGCGCCACAGGTTGTACGCGCCAACCTTCTGGCCCTCTGGCAAGAACACCAAGCCGCGCGCCGTGCGCCGTTCAGGGTGCGTCAGCCAGAGCTTCACGGGGTTGACCTGTTCGATCACGATGTCGCCGTTCTTCTTCTCGACCTCAATCGGGATGCACTGGTTGGCGAATTCCTTGGTCAGATCCTCGACGCCGAACAGTTCCAGCCCGTCCTGCATATCGTCTTCGCGGATGACACGGGCGCTGCCCGACACCTGTACGAACACCAAGTCCTGCACAAGCTGGTCGACCAGCCCCTTCTTCTTCTCTTCGCGCACGACCTTCTTGGCCTTGCCTTCGATGAACTGAGCGGTGACAGGGGCAACGCTGGTGTTCCGGCCAAAGCTGCGCCAGTGTTTGCTACACGA
>B570J14230_10001141_pt1 | contig 10703 bp, 8 predicted proteins | sample LakMenepilimnion_3_FD_14230 | JGI IMG/M metagenome (IMG submission 14230) | reverse complement strand
ATTGAAGACGCAGGAATAGATCCAGAAACTATAGACCAAATTATTGTAGCACATAATTTTGGTGATGTACAAAATGGCACCATTCAATCAGACGCCATTCCTGCAATTGCATCTAGAGTAAAACATCATTTAGGAATTGTCAATCCAAGCTGTGTAGCCTACGATATTTTATTTGGCTGTCCTGGTTGGATACAAGGTGTCATTCAAGCAGATTCTTTTATTAAATCGGGTATGGCAAAAAGATGTTTAGTGATTGGTGCAGAGACACTAAGCAGGGTCATAGACCAGCATGACAGAGATAGTATGATTTTTAGTGATGGTGCAGGTGCATGTATTGTGGAGCATAGTGATGATCCTAATCAGGGTATTTTATCCTTTAGTGTACAAAGCCATTGCAATGAAGAAGCTTATTATTTATACTTAGGTAAATCAAATCATCCCCAAGCAGATGATGCAACAAGGTATATAAAAATGAAAGGCCGAAAAGTCTATGAGTATGCTATTAAGAATGTGCCCATTGCGATGAAGGCCTGTATTGAAAAAGCTGGTGTGGATATACATGAAGTGAAAAAATTCTTCTTGCATCAAGCCAATGAAAAAATGGACGAAGGCTTTATTAAAGCATTGTATAAATTATATGATATCAAAGAGATCCCAGCAGATGTCATGCCTATGAGCATTCATGAATTAGGTAATAGTTCTGTAGCAACTATTCCAACTTTATACGATTTAGTTCTTAAAGAAAAGTATGCTGAGCATAAATTAGAAAAAGGCGATGTGGTCATTTTCGCATCTGTTGGAGCGGGGATGAACATCAATGCGATTTGCTATAGACTTTAATAACCTCTTTGGTCATTTCCTTCGATATAGTTGGTATATGCTTTATTACAAACTTTGTTGCCTCCAGGTGTAGGATAGTTACCCGTAAAATACCAGTCACCCGTATTCGTTGGGCAACATGCATGCAATCCTTCGATTGTCTGATAAATCACTTCAACAGGTATTTGAATATTATCTGGTGTAATGAGTTGCGCAATTTTATCTGAAATTTCTTCTGTTGTAAAAGGCTGGTAAAGTTCACGTACCACATTTTGAGTATGTAGTTCGTTCTTTGCTTCAAGTGCTTTAATCTTTTGATAGATATCATTCATGATCTGCTCCATGCCTCTTTCTTTCAACAAGGCAATAGCGGCTTTAAACGCAATAAAATCGCCCATCTTACTCATATCAATACCATAGCAATCCGGATACCTGATTTGAGGTGCAGACGAAACAACTATGATCTTTTTTGGCGAAAGTCTGGATAGCATTCTAACGATACTTTCTTTTAAAGTCGTCCCTCTAACAATACTATCATCTATAACCACCAAGCTATCTTCATTTTTACGCACTGTACCATAAGTGATATCATACACATGCTGCACCATCTCATTTCGGTTCGCATCTTCAGTGATGAATGTTCTTAATTTGACATCTTTAATGGCAATTTTTTCTTGGCGAATTTTTCGATTCACCATTTCATTTAATTTCTCCGCGTCTACATCTTTACCCCAACTTAAAATACGTTCCACTTTTATTGCATTCAAGTATTCTTCCATCCCTTTTATCAATCCATAAAATGCTACTTCGGCCGTATTTGGGATATAAGAGAAGATCGTATTCTTTAAGTCCTTTTCGATTCTATCTAAAACAATTTTACTCAAGTAATGTCCAAGTGCAATACGCTCTCTATAAATTTTCTCATCTCCACCTCTAGAAAAATAAATTCGCTCAAAAGAACAAGCCCTTCTTTCTTTTGGTTCAATAATTTGTTCTATGGTGTAACCACCCTTATCGTCAATAATTAAAGCATTACCTGGCATTAATTCATGTACTTCATTTTCGCCTACATTGAATGTAGTGCGAATTGCAGCTCTTTCACTAGCAGCAACAATCACTTCTCCGTCTATATAATAATAAGCTGGACGAATGCCATGCGCATCACGCATAATAAAACTATATCCATTACCAACTAGTCCACCAATGGTAAAGCCACCATCAAACATTGGGACAGCTTGCTTTAATACTTCCGAAATATTTGGGTTATTGGGATTTTTGCTTTCTTCTATCACTAAGAAGTGGTGAATCACTTCCATCATGGCTGCTAAGTCACTTTGTTTTTCAAAAGCACCTGGTTCATGTTGGATTTTTTTGAACAATTCATCTGTATTCACCAAATTGAAATTACCAGCTAATGCAAGATTTTTTCCTGGTGCTAAGTTTTTCTTAATAAATGGATGGCAAAATTCAATATTATTTTTGCCTTGTGTGCCATACCTTAAATGCCCTAGTAGCAACTCACCCATAAATGGCAAATGCCCTTTCATTAATCCTGGATGCTTGGTAATATCTGGCTGTAATTTTTCTAGTTCTTGTATTTCTTGGCCCACTTTATAAAAAATATCTGCAATGGGTTGCTGTGCACTACTTCTTAATCTATATAAAAAAGGATTGCCTGGTTCTATATCTAGTTTAACAGTTGCAATCCCTGCGCCATCTTGTCCACGATTGTGTTGCTTCTCCATCAAAAGATACAACTTATTTAATCCGTAGGTTACTGACCCCCTATTTTGCAAATAGTAGGACAATGGTTTTCTTAACCTAATGAATGCTAAGCCACATTCGTGTTTGATTTCGTCGCTCATGATGAAATTTCTAGTATGTTTTTTCCTTTACTATTGCATTTGCCACTTTTGTCCAATCTGTCAATTCTTTGCAAGCTTGGAAATCGTTGTCTATAAATACATAGTAATTAGGTACTTTATCTTTAAACCATGATTCTAGCACTTTTGCTTTCTTCTCTTCAAGTGCTCTTACTGAAACACGGTTATAATCTTCTCTTAAATTCTCCTTATGTGGCTCTGTTCTTTCTTTGTAATAAATAATTCGAACGGTTTTTCTACCTCTATCGTCTACATATACTTGTGGTTCAGAAATGTCTCCTGGCTTCATGTTCTGAATCAAAACCACCATCTCTTTATCCAATTGGTCAAAATTAATATAAGTAGACCCATCACGACCTGTTACAGCACCCCCGCTAAACTTACTAGATTCATCGTCACTGAATTTATTTACAGCTTCGCCAAAACTAGTTTTGTTTTCTAAAATTGCTTTTCTAACACTGTCTAAAATATGTTTTGTCTCATTGACCTCGTCATTTGTAATTGGAGGGATTCTTAATATATGCTTTACCACAGCATCATCACCAGATCTAGAAATCAATTGGATGATATGGTATCCAAATTTTGATTTCACTGGAGCAGAAATTTGACCTTCTTTTAATCTGAAAGATGCCGCCATAAACGCAGGATCAAATTCTCTTACGTTTCTGTTTAAACTAAACTGACCTAGGTTTTCTTTTGAACTAGGATCTTCTGAATACAATTTTACCAATTGTTCAAACTTATTCACGCCACCTTCTACTTGCTTTCTGTATTCCAACATTTGTTGAATCACATATTCTTCGATATCACGGTTCGCTTTTGGATGCATGATGATTTCTGAAATCTGCACTTCACTTTCATACAAAGGCAAACTGTCTACAGGAATTTTTGCATAAAAAGATTTTACCTCATTAGGGGTGATCTTAACTTTTTCAATAATTTTATTCTGCATTTCCTCCGCCAAACGTTGTTCTCTAATTAGAAGTCTAAAGTCATCTTTCAATTGAAAGATAGACCTTCCAGCAACTTCTTCTAATACTTCCTTAGAACCAAATTGCTGAATGAAATTTCTAATACGGCCATCAATAGCCACTTCAACTTCTTCATCTGTAATTAAAATAGAATCTTTTTCGGCTTGTAATACTAAAGCCTTACGAATTAGCTGCCCTTCGATCACCTGACAAGACGATGGCAATTCAATATTTTCTTGACCCTGTGCTTGTCTCTTATAATCCGCAAGTGCATTGTCTACATCGGATCGTAGAATATATTTATCGCCCACTGTGGCAATAATTTTATCTGCTAAAACTTTTTTGATTTGAGCTGTTGCTGTACTAGCAATAACAATTAAGCCTAAGGCAAATACAATGCGAACTATTTTCATCAAATATAAATTAAGGGGCTAAGTTCCGATAGCCGGAGCATTGCTCCAACTATCAAATCTTAATTTTTTTATAAAGTACGTTTAACTTCTTCTTCCTCAAATGCTTCAACGATATCACCTGGTTTAAGGTCGATAAAGTTTTTGATGGTCAAACCACATTCCATATTAGAAACCACTTCTTTCACGTCATCTTTGAAACGCTTCAAGCTTCCTAATTCAGCTGCTTGTCCTTCGCCTCTTGGGAACTCAACGATACCGTCACGAATAATACGAATCTTACTGTTTCTGCTCAACTTGCCATCCAATACATAACATCCGGCAACAGTTGCTTTATCAAACTTGTAGACTTCTCTAACCTCCACATTCGCCACAATTTTCTCTTGGATTTTTGGCTCCAACATACCTTCCATCGCGCTCTTGATTTCATCAATTGCGTTGTAGATGATCGAGTACATTTTAATTTCAACACCTTCTGTTTCTGCTAAGCGACTTGCTTGCATACTAGGACGAACGTTGAAACCAATGATGATAGCATCAGATGCAGCAGAAAGCAATACATCAGATTCAGAAATCTGACCCACCCCTTTCAATACCACTCTAATTGCGATTTCCTCGGTAGATAATTTTTGTAATGAATCACTCAAGGCTTCTACAGAACCATCCACGTCACCTTTGATGATGATGTTTAATTCTTTAAAGTTACCTAAAGCCAAACGACGACCAATCTCGTCTAATGTAATATGTTTTCTGGTTCTCAAGCCTTGCTCTCTTAATAATTGAGAACGCTTGGTTGCTAGTTCTTTTGCTTCCGATTCGTCTTCATACACTTTGAATTTCTCACCAGCTTGTGGCGCACCATTCAAACCTAGAATCACAACAGGTGTAGACGGAGGTGCCACTTCGATACGTTGGTTACGTTCGTTGAACATGGCTTTAACACGACCATAAAACTGTCCTGATAAAATCAAATCTCCCTGACGTAATGTTCCGTTTTGTACAAGTATAGTAGCAACAAAACCACGACCCTTATCTAAAGAGGCCTCGATAATTGTACCGGTTCCTTCTCTGTTTGGATTGGCTTTTAAATCTAATAATTCAGATTCTAATAATACTTTCTCTAACAAAGCATCTACATTCAAACCTTGTTTAGCAGATAATTCTTGGTTTTGGAATTTACCACCCCAAGCTTCTACTAAAATATTCATTTGAGATAATTGCTCGTATATTTTTTGCGGCTGTGCACCGTCTTTATCTATCTTATTCACTGCAAAAATCATCGGCACACTCGCTGCTTGAGAGTGACTAATGGCCTCTTTTGTTTGCGGCATCACTGCATCGTCTGCAGCAACTACGATAATTGCAATGTCTGTTACTTTAGCACCACGCGCACGCATCGCTGTAAAGGCTTCGTGACCTGGTGTATCCAAGAAAGTGATGGCTTTACCATTTGGTAAAGTCACTTCGTATGCACCAATATGTTGNGTGATACCACCGGCCTCACCTGCAACCACATTCGCNTTACGTATATAATCCAATAAAGATGTTTTACCGTGATCTACGTGACCCATGATGGTTACGATAGGAGGACGCTCAACTAAATTTGCTTGATCTTCTGCTTCCTCTTCCTCATCCATTTCTACTACATCTTCTAATCCAACAAATTCAACTTCGAATCCAAATTCACTTGCAACCAATTCAATTACCTCCGCATCTAAACGTTGGTTGATTGAAACCATGATACCCAAGTTCATACACTTGCTAATGATATCTGCAAAGCTTACATCCATCAAGCTCGATAACTCACTCACNGTAACAAATTCAGTTACCTGTAATTTATTATCTTCTCTTTGTTCATTATTTTCATTTTCAGCAGCTTCTTCTCTTCTTTGACGACGATACTTAGATTTTGTGCCCTTACCACGACCACCTTGGCCAGATAGTTTAGCTTGTGTTTCCTTGATCTTATCCTGAATTGCTTTCTGATCGATTTCTTTTTGTTCAGCAGTTTGCGGCATATTTCTTCCGCGTGCACCACCTTGTCCTGGACGAGTGCCATTATTAGGACGATTGCCTTGATAACCACCACCTTGTCCGCCTTGTGGACGATTGCCTTGGTAACCGCCTCCTTGTGGACGATTGCCTTGATAGCCGCCGCTACTTTGAGTTTGGCCACCTTGACCTGTTTGACCTGGTTGATTTGGTCTACCTTGAACAGGGATACGCTTACGTACACGTTTTTCTTCCTGGGTTAAAGGTTTTGGTCTAGTATCACTATTAATTGGCAAGTCAATCTTACCTAAAATGGTTGGACCTGTTAACTTATCTGCTTGGATATTTGTAATTGCACCATGCACATTTTCAGGCGCGATAGAATGGTCTACCGGCGGCGCTTTTGGAGCTGGTGCTGGATCTGCTTTTTTAGCCGCCGCTTTTGTAGCCGGTGCTTTTGGAGCAGTTGCTTTAGGTGCAGGCTCTTCTGTTTTTTTAGCGGTCTTTTTTGGTCTAGTAGAAGAGTCAATGGCAGAAAGATCTATCTTATTCACCACCTTCGGTGCTTCCACCTCTGGTGTTTCTACTTTAATTTTAGCAGGCGCTGCTTCAGCAACTGGTGCTGGTTTTGGAGTTTCCACAACTGGCGTTTCAGCAACAACTGCTTTTTTAGCTGGAGCAATTTCTTCCTCCGCTTTTTTGCCTTTGTCTGCTATTGCATTTTTTGGCAATTCCACATGGTCTGCCTTGTTCTTGGCAACCTTGTCGCTTTGGAATTCTGCCTGCAAAGCATAGTACTGACTTTCAGTTAATTTGGCTGTTGGCTTAAGGTCATCCTTAGGAAAACCTTTTGTACTAAGGAATTCAATCAAGGTATCTTGACCGATGTTGAATTCTTTAGCAGCTGCTAACAGTCTTGGTAGTTTCAATTCTGACATTTGAATGTTTTTTGTCCCTTTTTTTTGAACAGTGACGCGTTCCTTTTACAAATATACTTCTATTTAAAGGTTATTCACCTTTAGCAAACTCTTCTGTCAAGACACGGCGAACTTCCGCAATGGTCTCCACTTCTAAGTCTGTTCTTTTTTCTAATTCTTCTGCGCTTAGTTTCAATACACTTCTTCCTGTATCACAACCAACACGCTTAAACTCATCGATAATCCATGATTCAATTTCATCACTAAATTCATCTAAATCGATATCGAATTCGTCTACAATTTCTTCGTCCTCACGGTACACATCTAATTCATAGCCTGTTAATTCAGACGCTAATTTAATGTTCACCCCACGACGACCAATTGCTAAAGAAACTTGATCTGATTGTAAATAAACTTCGGCACGCTTACGTTCAGCATCAATGTTCATATAACTGATTTTTGAAGGTGTCAATGAACGTTGAATTAATAATTGTGTATTCGTTGTAAAATTAATTACATCGATATTTTCATTTTTTAATTCTCTTACAATACCATGAATACGTGATCCTTTCATACCTACACAAGCACCTACTGGATCAATACGATCATCGAATGACTCAACAGCCACTTTAGCACGCTCACCTGGCTCACGTACAATTTTCTTGATAGTAATTAAACCATCGAAAATTTCTGGCACTTCTATTTCTAATAATTTTGCTAAGAATAATGGGCTTGTTCTAGATAAAATAATCACTGGTGAATTATTTTTCATATCCACTCTAGCAATCACCGCTCTGATTGTTTCACCTTTCTTAAAAAAGTCTTGAGGGATTTGTTCTGTTTTTGGAAGAATCAATTCGTTGCCTTCTTCGTCTAACAATAAAACTTCCTTCTTCCAAACCTGATAGATTTCAGCATTGATAATTTCACCAATTCTATCAGAATATTTTTTAACTAAAACGTTTTTCTTTAAGTCATTGATACGAGAAGCTAAGGTCTGCTTTGCAGCAAGGATAGCCCTTCTACCAAAATCGTAGATATTCACTTCCTCTAATAATTCTTCACCAATTTCAAAATCAGGCTCGATTTTGATGGCATCAGAATAAGAAACTTCAGCTAAAGGATTGTCTACATCATCATCCGGTCTGATTTCACGACGACGGATAATTTCCAAGTCACCTTTTTCTGCGTTTACGATTACATCGAAGTTTTCATCGCTACCATATTTTTTTCTCAATAAGGTTTTGAATACATCTTCTACTACTTTCATCATCGTAGGACGATCTATATTTTCAGCGTCTTTAAACTCCGCGAAAGCTTCAATCAAATTAATACTTGCCATAACATCATTTTTTTATCAAGCGGTCTAGCTTGAGTTTTGTTAAAATTGAATTTGAACTATAGTTGATTTTATATTTTCAAATGGAATAAGCATGGTTTCTTGGGTCGCTTTTTTACCCTTGCCAGCAGTCCATTCGATTAAAATATCTTTATCAGTGACTTCTTTCATTACGCCCGTAAAAACAGATTCATCGTTCAATAGCACTTCTACGGTACGTCCAATATTTTTTACATATTGCCTGTTTAAAATCAAAGGCTCTTCTACACCAGGTGAAGAAACTTCCAATGCAAAATCACCTTCTGGGAACCATGCAGCTTCTTCGATGGCCTTATACAACCTTCTATTAAATGAAGTACATTGTTTGATAGGCAAACCTTGGTCGCCGTCAATATATACTTTTATTATGTGCCCAGGCTTTACTTTGATGTGCACCAAAAAATAGCTTGGATCCTCTTGTAAAAAAGGCTCTAATAAGGTATAAACCCTGTCTTTTAATTCGTTTACTTCCATACTTAAAAAAGAAGAAGGGAACGATTTCGTTCCCTTCATTTCTCTGCATATTCTAGACCAAAGGTAATAAAAGAGGATGAAATCACCCAATTTTATTCAATCTGACCGTATTTTTGTGGTATGACCAAGCTATTGATTTACGGATTCCTTATCTATCTCTTGTATAAATTGATCTTTAATGTNGTACTTCCTGTACGNAAAGGGGTTAAGACNGTNCGCCAAAATATGGANGAAATGCAACGNAAAATGGCNGAAGCACAAGGNCAAAACACCAATTTTTCTGGGTTTACNANCCAAAATGCCCCTAAAGAGGCCCCAAAAGTGCCTAAGGATTCGGCAAAAAAAGACGCCGATTACATTGATTTTGAGGAAGTTAAGTAATAATTTTAAGCCTTTTTAGACCCTNATTTAAACTAAAGGAGACTATTACCCTAAAATTTTAGGCAATTCCGTTTCAATGAACATGCCTGGTTGCAAATACAATACTTGCAATCCTACCGAAGCAGCCCCATGCACATTAGGTTCATTGTCGTCAATGAATAAAGTTTCAGAAGCCTTAAGCCCTTCCTGATCTAAAATATATTGAAAAGAGGCAGGGTCTGGCTTGCGCATCCCCATATGATGAGAATAATAAGGTTTTTTAAAAAGCTGCTCGAAATTCCCACCTATCTCCCTTTCAAATTGAGGAAGCACATAATCACAATGGATCTGATTGGTATTGGAGTATAAAAACATGGGATATTTTTCTTGATTAGCTTTAATCCAATCCATGCTCTCTTTTCTGAATCCAATAAGCAAGGAGTTCCATGCGGAAATTATTTGATGATGACTCAGTGATAAATTAAACAATTGATTAAAGCCCTGGCAAAATTCGGTCTCGGTGATTAAGCCTTTTTCAATATTATAAAATAATTGATCACATTGATTGAGTGTAAAATAGTTTTGAAAATTAGGGATGCCTAATTGATCAAATTCATTGTACATTTTTGTGAAGTCAATGTCATACAAAACGTTGCCAAGGTCAAAGATGATATTTTTAACAGGAGTCATATTCAAGTATACAAAATTAAAAGTAGGATGAGGCGTTTCTATTTGCGGACAAATATACAAATACTTAGATGGAAGATCTATTTACAAATTGTATATTTGATACATGCAACAACATCTTGCTCATATTGCTGTGGTGGTTCGTGATTATGATGAAGCCATTCACTATTATACAACCGTACTTGGATTTACATTAATCGAAGACACGGTATTATCTGAAACCAAAAGATGGGTAATGGTGCAACCAACTGGAGCAAACAATGGATGCATGTTATTGCTTGCAAAAGCAGCCACACCAGAACAAGAAAAATTTATTGGTTATCAAACTGGAGGTCGTGTGTTTTTATTTTTATACACCGATGATTTTTATCGTGATTACGAAAACTATACTTCTAAAGGTGTTCAATTCACAATCCCTCCACACGTAGAAGCTTATGGAACTGTGGCTGTCTTTAAGGATTTTTATGGGAATCTTTGGGATTTAATTGAGCCTTCATAGCTGCTGCCATATACTTACAAGCTGCGTCTCCTTTGTTTAGTTCATTTTGAATATTTGTGTGTGATGCTTCGTCCCTATTTTGACTTAGCTTAAAGACATGCTGCAAATCATTTACAACAATATCAAAGGAATAAATAGCTTTCATGTTTTGTTCCATGTATTCCTTTGATAAATTTTTTACTTGCGTTGGTGCATCTGCGTCTTTTTCAAAATGTAAGGTCAATTCCGTTAGTAAATTTCTTAAATGCGTTTCGTCTTTTATTTCTAATTGTCCTCTGGCGTGCACCGTTTGATAATTCCATGTACTCCCCAT
>B570J14230_10001134_pt1 | contig 10720 bp, 9 predicted proteins | sample LakMenepilimnion_3_FD_14230 | JGI IMG/M metagenome (IMG submission 14230) | reverse complement strand
CCCCACTCCCCCACTATGTTTTTATCTCGTGAAGCTATTACCACGCCATTAGTTGCTTGCTTTTGTATTGTCAGTATTAGCTTAATGCAAATACCAAAACTGCAAAAACTATTAATTAATAAACAAGCTATTTCCGTAGAAGCTCTCCAAAAAGACCTCAAGAAAGAAAGTTTTCGCTTAAACTTACTTGAGGCTATCCCCAGTTTTAGTTATAAAAATTTCATTGCCGATTGGGTATATATTGATTTTTTGCAATTCTTCGGTGATAATGAAGCCAGAGATAAAACCGGATACAGTATCAGCCCAGAGTATTTTGAAGTTATTTTAGACCGTGATCCACGTTTTTTAGAAGCTTATTTAGGACTTGCTATAAGTAGTTCTTTATACGGTGGTATGCCAAATAGAACTATAGCTTTAATGGAAAAAGGATTAAAATCTTTATCACCACAAATTCCCCCCAGGTCATACTATATCTGGCGCTATAAAGGCACAGATGAGTTACTATTTTTAGGTAATGCTCAGGCATCAAAAAAATCTTTTCTCAAAGCCGCAGAGTGGGCAAGCACTTATACTGATGAAGAAGGTAAGCAAGTAGCGTTTATTTCTCAAAAAACTGCCAAGTTTCTGAGTAAAAATCCTGATAGTAAAGCAGCACGAGTGGCTACATGGGCAATGGTTTTAAACAATAATGTAGATGAAAAAACTCGCAACCGAGCAATTCAGGAAATTGAAGCCCTGGGAGGAAAGGTCGTTACAAATGCCGACGGCACAGTTAGTATTAGACCACCAGAAAAAGATTGACAACGGACAACTGCGAAGAATCGTTACAATAGAATTTCTACTATCCTCATCTTTTAGACCTGTAGGGTAGAACAGATTATTTTTATTATGACAGGAGGATTATTTTAAGATATATTAAGATAAGTTAACATAATTATCATAATGTCCTCTTCCTTAGAGAAGCTAGGTATAAGCAGCAAACAAGTACAGGAGAATCAACATCGGTGAATAATAAAAAATGGCGAAATACGGGGCTGTACGCGCTCCTTTTTATAGTCGTTATTGCACTAGGAACGGCATTGTTTGACAAACAACCTCAAAGCCGAGAAACATGGCGCTACAGCCAATTTATCCAAGAAGTCGAAAAAGGCAGAGTTGAGAGAGTCAGTTTAAGTTCCGACCGGTCTACAGCCTTGGTGACACCTAAATATGACCCTAACAAAAAGATTGTTACCTTAGTTAATGACCCAGATTTAATCAATACTCTGACAAATAAAGGTGTTGATATTGCCGTATTACCTCAAGCAGACGAAGGATTCTGGTTTAAGGCTCTTAGCAGCTTATTCTTCCCTGTATTGCTGTTAGTTGGTTTATTTTTCCTCCTCCGTCGCGCACAAGGTGGACCAGGTAGCCAAGCTATGAACTTTGGTAAATCTAAAGCCAGAGTGCAAATGGAACCCCAAACTCAAGTTACCTTTGGTGACGTTGCGGGTATTGACCAAGCCAAATTAGAATTAAATGAAGTTGTAGACTTTTTAAAGAATGCCGATCGCTTTACCGCCATTGGTGCAAAAATTCCTAAAGGTGTACTTTTAGTTGGACCTCCTGGTACTGGTAAAACCCTCCTCGCGCGGGCTGTTGCTGGAGAAGCTGGTGTTCCTTTCTTCTCAATTTCTGGTTCTGAATTTGTGGAAATGTTCGTTGGTGTGGGTGCTTCCCGTGTCCGCGATTTATTTGAACAAGCGAAAACCAATGCTCCTTGTATCGTCTTTATTGATGAAATTGACGCAGTAGGTCGTCAACGGGGCGCTGGTTTAGGTGGTGGTAACGACGAACGGGAACAAACCCTCAACCAGTTACTAACGGAAATGGATGGTTTTGAAGGTAACACTGGTATTATTATTATTGCTGCTACCAACCGTCCTGATGTATTAGACGCTGCTTTATTACGTCCAGGTCGTTTTGACCGTCAAGTTGTGGTTGACCGTCCCGACTACGCTGGTAGAAGTGAAATTCTCAGAGTTCATGCCCGTGGTAAAACTTTATCTAAAGATGTAGACTTGGATAAAATTGCCCGCCGGACTCCTGGTTTTACCGGTGCAGATTTATCTAACCTGTTGAATGAAGCCGCAATTTTAGCCGCCCGTCGCAATTTAACTGAAATTTCGATGGATGAAATTAATGATGCAATTGACCGTGTATTAGCTGGACCCGAAAAGAAAGACCGGGTAATGAGCGAAAAGCGCAAAACTTTGGTTGCATACCATGAAGCAGGCCACGCTTTAGTTGGGGCTTTAATGCCTGACTATGACCCTGTGCAAAAGATTAGCATTATTCCTCGTGGTCAAGCTGGTGGTTTAACTTGGTTTACTCCTAGCGAAGACCGTATGGATACTGGTTTATATAGCCGGGCTTATTTGGAAAATCAAATGGCTGTGGCTTTGGGTGGTCGTCTGGCTGAAGAAATCATTTTTGGTGAAGAGGAAGTGACTACTGGTGCTTCTAATGATTTACAGCAAGTGGCTAGAGTAGCTAAACAAATGATAACTCGGTTTGGGATGAGCGATCGCTTGGGTCCAGTAGCCCTTGGTCGTCAACAAGGAAATATGTTCCTGGGTCGAGATATTATGTCTGAGCGCGATTTCTCGGAAGAAACTGCTGCTGCTATTGATGAAGAAGTGCGGAAGTTAGTTGATACGGCTTACATTCGAGCTAAAGAAGTTTTAGTCAATAACCGCCAGGTTTTAGATGAAATTGCTCAAATGCTGATAGATAAAGAAACCGTTGACGCTGAGGAATTACAACAAATCCTTGGTAATAACGATGTGAAAATGGCAGCTTTTGCGTAGTTTTTTCTTAAATATCTAAAAAGGGTAATTCTGGTTTTTCTGGAATTACCCTTTTATGTAACACTCTCGGAGAAAATTAACAAAAATGATGCCAAACGTAGAAATAACCAATAAATCCACAAATACTAAAATTGCTAAAGAACATATCGAGCAAGTTTTTCAGCAATTAATTGACAAGGCTATCCTGATCTTTATCGAGTAGATCAGGGAGAGTTTCGTATTCTCTATAAAATTCAAGAGGAGGAAATTCAAATTTTCCGAGTTGGTAAGCGAAATGATGATGAAGTTTATGAGAATTTATAAACGATATAACAAGTGACAGGGAACAGGCTTCTCGTGATAGAATTTAATTGATGATTAACACCACAAGACTTATGCTAAAAACAGTCGAAGGTATTTATCGAGACGGGCAAATTGAATTTACAGAACCCCCTAAAGATGTGAACAATAGTACCCAGGTTCTCATCACTTTTCTTGATTCTGGTAACATTGATCCTCACAAGATACGCCAATTAATTGAGCATTTGGAAACTATTGCTGGGATTGGGCAGGGTTTTGAAGAACTCAACGCTGGTAAAACGCGCCCTATTACAGATTTTATTCAAGAAATGCAGCAGAAATATGACATTTCAGGTTGAGATTACTCCAATTGCTGAAAACCAAATTTCGCAAGCCTATCGCTGGTATCGAGAACGTAATCCTGAATTCGCAGATATTTGGTTTCGAGGATTGATGAATACCATTGCTACCCTGCAAGAGAAGCCCCAGCGTTGTGCTTTGGCAGTGGAACACGAGATTTTTCCAGAAGAAGTCCGTCAATTGCTTTATGGCAAATCTAAGAATATTTACAGAGTGCTATTTACAATTCGAGACACGATAGTATCTGTTTTATATGTTCGTCATACTGCTCAAGCACCTATGACTATAGATGATTTAGAAGATTTAATTTAGCATTCAGCAATAGTGCAATATCCGAATGTTTTAAGTAATAGGATAAAAATATTTATACATTAAATTTCAATTTAAACGGGTTTTAGGTAAAATTTTGTGTAATTAATTTTGTGTTACTACTTGGCTATGTGGTATCATTAAAGTCTAATAAGTTTTGAGCAATCGAAGGGTATATTCAGGATAGTGATCGCCTTTTTTGTGAAAAGGCGTTCCGTAATTTCCTTAGATAACTCGGAAAACCACAGACCATAAACCTCACAGCCCAGTTATGACAAGTCCTATTCAAAAAATTCTCTTTGGTAGCCCTGGTACAGGAAAAAGCCACAGCATTGACTATGAAATAATCCCTAATATTTTAGGAATTAAGAAAGAAGAAAATCCAGAAAATGTCATTAAAACCGTATTTCATCCAGAATATACTTATGGTGATTTTATGGGTAAATTAATGCCGTTAACGAATAAAGATGAGAAAGTAGAATATAAATTTTATGAAGGTCATTTTTTAAAAGCACTTACACAAGCATATAAAAATATTTTATCTCAAAAAGAAGATGAAGAACTTAAAAATGTAGCTTTGGTAATTGATGAAATAAATAGAGGTAATTCTTCAGGAATTTTTGGTACGGTATTTCAATTATTAGATCGTAGTGAAAATGGTTGGTCAGATTATGGTATTAATCTTTCTGATTTAGAATTTCAAACCTTGATCAAGTTGGTAGGATTTACTAGAGCAGGTGAAGATAATAAAATTCCTACATATACCTATGGAAGATATACAAGCGGAAAAAAATTAGAAGAATATCAAGACATTCTCTCTAAAATCAATATTAAAGTTGAAAAAAGTAAAGTTATTGGTAGCTCTATTCGTATTCCTCCCAATCTTTCTATTCTTGCTACAATGAACACATCCGATAACTCAATTTATTTCATGGATAGTGCATTTAAACGTCGTTGGGATTGGGAATTTGTTAACTGGGATGAGAGTAACCCACCAAAAGGAACATACGGACAGGCTAAAAATGGAACTTTAAACGAGGAAGAATGGTCAATTTTCATTAAAAAACTAAACACTTTTATCAAGAAGTATCATGCTTCTATTCGTGGAATTGAAGATAAACAAGTTGGCAAATATTTTATTAAAGCAACCAAAGAAAAGCCGGTAAGTGAAAAGCAAATTCAAAATAAACTAATGTTTTTCTTATGGGATAGTGTATTCAATCGAGATAAAAAGCCTTTAGTAGAACTGTTAGAAATCAATAAAGATGAACTTGTTACCTTTGGTGATTTTACTAAGTTGCATAATGAGTTTGTTGGGAAAATTATTACCAAGTATTGAATTTAAACTGTAATCTTATTTAATCAAGAATGTTTGACTTTTCAGAAATTAAGTTAGTTAAAAATCCAAATGAAAATTTTGTAGGGATTCGTAAGTCACAATTAGGTGATAATTACGAGTTTTGGCTACCTAATGGATTTAATGATTTTCCTGAAGGAAATTTTGATAAAGTACGAGAGCTATTTTTTAAAATGTATCGTACTTTCCGCAAATTTGAAACTGACAATAAACCTATTCGTCGAGTTAATATTAATAGGTCTGATTATCAAGAAGATCAAGATCAGACGACAGTTTCTTCAGGTGGACTTTCTTTACAAACTGAAGAAGGGGAGAGTTGTCAATTGTACAGCAAACTGAGAATGATTGAGCGTGTACTTGAAACTTATGATGATTTAGCTATTAACTCAATTCAAAAGAAGATAAAACGAACTGATGATATTGATTATTCCCAAATTCACAAATATTTAGATAGAGCAATCTATTTAGATAATGATGTAATTTATGTTGAAACAATGGATTTACCTAGTCCAGTTTTACGTTATGAAACGACAGATATTGTTAATCTTTATTGCTATATCTTGGATGAAATTATTCAACAATTAGATGAAGATGTACCAGAGAACGTTAAAAATCACATTCAAAACATACGGGTTCTTGCTCAATATTTTAAAGATGATTATTTAACTAGTGAACAATCTATTTTTGATAAAGATACGTTCCTAGAAACTACTAATATACTCAAAGAAGCACTAGACAACATAGACAAATATACTTATTACAAAGATGCTGATTATTGGGGACTTTATGAAGCAATTGAAACATTTTTATATGGTGAATTAAATCCTAATTTAGATGATGGTGAATACTGGGGAATAAAAGGGTTTTCTTTAATTTGGGAAGATATGTGTAGTACATATTTCTTCAGGAATCACAAAAACCAAATTTGTTTTGCTGATACAGATATAAATTTAAACGGTTATTTGAATCCTACGAGACAAGAAGAAGATATAAATAGAGTTGGTAATTTATCAATAAAAATACCAGATGGAATTAATTTTTGGAAACAATGGCTTTATTCTATTGAGTCTGATATTTCAGAAGATAATAAACTGTTAAAATGGCATGAATTACTTGTTATTGAATTTGATGCAAATTTTAGACATTTAGTTTTAGCAGAGCGAATGGAATTACATCCAGACTATGATTATTCAGATTATGGATATGACAGAAGTCCTGATTTAAAATTAATGAAGAAATTTCTACGTCCTGATTTAGTTTTACAAAATAATGAGGATTATTTAGAAATTATTGATTACAAAGATGTTCCAATTGAGTTTTATCTTAATTCATCTAATTTATCTCCTAAAGAACATAACAAATACAAGTATGATATCATTAAACAACTGACTTATGAATTAGCACTTCAAAAACTACATAAAATCTCAAAAAATCACTTTTTTATTCCCTACTATTACAACTTACCTCAAACAAGTAATATACTGGGTGAAATTGAATCATCACTAAATATAAAAGGTATTCGTGTTTTTAAAGCTAATTTTTTCTTAATCCAAGAAGAATATCTTAAGGAGAATATATGAACCAAGAAATTAAAAGTATAGGTATTTATCCTGAAAATTGCCAATTTGAAAGTAATTATCTTCCCTTAATATCTTTTAAAACGGAGCAACAAAAAACTAGTGCTGAGGAATATATATTAATTAAAGTTGATAGATTTTTCAAGCAAATAATAGATATTGATATTGATGTGATTAATTCTCAAATTAATTATTCTAAACTAATTACAGAAAAAGACTTTTCTGAAAAACCGATTAAATATTTTTATGAGAATATTTTTGATGATATAGGTCAACGAAATGCAAGGGAAGAATTATATTTTTCTCCTAAGTGGGGAATCACATTTGATGAAAAATGCGCTCCTATTCAAGTAAGTATGCTACCTCGCGGGTATTTAAAAAAATATAATGGAGATAGTTACTATCCTTCTTTTAAACCATTTAACTCTAAATACAGACAGTGGACATGGAACTATAAATATGGAACTATAGATATTAACGGAAAACCAATTTTTTATTATATTCATTTCACATTACAAGAGTTATTAGATGTAATTAGATAAAAAATGCAAATTTCAAAATTACTTATTATTAACCTAAACTATTTTAGTAATCGTAGAGTAGGTTCAAACCAATTTACAGTTTAACTTATTTTAGTATGTTTGTTTTTGTTTCACTCAGAGACGCAGAGGCACAGAGAATTAATTTCCTTTTATCCTATTTGCAAAATTAAAATTTCTTCTCCTATTGAAACTAAAGTCTTCCCTACTGGTAATACTGCTAAAGCATTAGTTTGAGCCAAATTAATTAAATTTCCCGAACTTAAATTACCACCAGCTTGATGAAACTCATAAATACCATTATTTAAATTTAAAGTACCCCAAATATAAGTTTCCATTTTCCCATTAGATTTTAATTCGGAATGGGATTTTACTTTTAAAAGCTTTGCTTCCCAACCTGTATTAAGTCCCGAAAGTTTTTTGATTGTCGGTTGCACAAATCGCCAAAATGTCACCAAAGCCGAAACGGGATTTCCCGGTAAACCAAAATAAAGGGAATTGGGAAATGTGGCAAATGTGAGGGGTTTTCCTGGACGCATTTGCACGGCACAAAAATGGATTTTTGCCCCCAAAGATGCTAATATATTATCAATATAATCATAATCACCGACGGAAACTCCACCAGAAGAAATAACTATATCACTATTGTTAATAGCATAATTGATAGTCTCTGTTAATGCGCTAGGATTATCCTTAATAATTCCTAATATTAACACTTCTGCACCCAAATCACGTACTAAAGCTGCTAAAGCATATTGGTTAGAATCTACTATCTGTCCAGGTTTTAGGGTTTGTTCTGGTGTTACTAATTCGTCACCACTTGAAAAAATTGCCACTCGCAGACGACGGAAAACACTGATTTCTGGCAATTGTGCAGCCGCTAAAATAGCAATTTCCGCTGCATTGAGGGGAATTCCTGCTGGTAAAAGTTCTTTTCCTGCTTGGTAAAAGTCTCCTTGGTGTCTAACAAATTCCTGCGGTTGCGGTGCAGAAAAAATAGAAACCCAGTTTTTCTCTAAATTAGTTTTTTCCTGCATAACTACAGTATCCGCACCTTTTGGGATTATTGCACCAGTGAAAATCCTTGCTGCTTGTCCTGGTTTAATAGTATTTTGAGGTTGATATCCTGCGGGAATCTCTTCGACAACTTCTAAAATTGTGGGATTTTCAGAAGTGGAATTTTGCACATCTTCATAACGCACTGCAAAACCATCCATTGCGGAATTATCCCAATGGGGAAAATCTAAAGAACTAATTACAGGAGTTGCTAAAATTCGGTGAAATGCTGTCAATAAATCAACAACTTCAAGATCATGTTCTTGATTTAAAGGTTGAACATGATTGAAAATAATCGTTTCTGCATCTTTAACGGATAACATAGTGGATGATTTAGTTAGTTACTGTTAGAAATTAAGATTAATTAACTTTTATTATTGAGAGGTTGTTTGAAAAGTCATGATTGCTGTATTAAATGTTTTACCCCTCCCTAACCCTCCCTTTATAAAGGCTACGGTGTACACACAAGTTATCGAATCACCATTATTCCTCAAATTACCCCTCCCTAACCCTCCCCTTGCAAAGGGGAGGGAACTAATTCTTCCGGTTTTCCCCATTTATTTACAAGGGGGGTAATTTAACTTGTGTGTACACGATAGCCTTATAAAGGGGAGGGAACTAGATTTTTATTGTTTCCCCCTTTACAAGGGGAAAGGGGAGGACTATAGCAAATAAACATTGGATTTGAGAACTTTGATCAGTTTATTGCCCATGATAAGAAAAAAGACAGGCAAAAAGCCTGTCAAATAACCGATGATCTAGCAAAGAATTTGTAATCATTCTCAACAGTGATTTTTCCGATTTATGAAGTATCTAAATCAAATAAATCACACCAATCATAGTTATGATTTAGAAATTCATTTCCGCAGCTTGGACTTTTTCTACTTGTTTCTTCTTGAGAACTAGCATGATTTGTGCCATCATCACTAAACAGATAAAAGCAACTAACCATGTAACTCTAGAAGAGTCTTGCAAAACAATTTCTGCATCTCTTTGACCAAAACCACCAACATTGGGGTTGTTGGTTAAAGCATCACCAATGGCAACGGCTTGTCCTTCAGTCACAATTAATTCAGGTCCAACGGGAACTGTATCGGTAACGACATCACCAGTTGCGGTTGTGATGCTGATTAGATTCTTAACGTTACCGTCTTCATCTTCTGTTTGAGCAATTTTGCTAATTGTACCGGCAGCAGAAGCGTTGAATAAGTTATTATTGCTCTTCTCACCTGTGGGGTAAACTTGTCCACGTCCGCGATTACCGCCTACATGAACAGAGTATTTGCCAAAGTGGATATTTTTGTCTGTGGCGGGGTTAGGAGAAAGAATTGGGAAGACGATTTCTTGATATTCTTCACCGGGTAATGGACCAACAATGACAACATTATCTGTGCTGTCGTTGTAAGGGGTGAATGTCATATCACCCACTTCTGCTTTCATTTCTTCAGGAATGCGATCTTCTGGGGCAATCTTGAAGCCTTCGGGCAACATTAATACAGCACCAACATTTAAACCAACCTTAGAACCATCAGCGCCAACTTGTTGCACAGTGGTATCGTAAGGGATTTTGACAACGGCTTTAAATACAGTGTCAGGAAGTACAGATTGAGGAATTTCTACTTCTGTGGGTTTAGCAGCTAGGTGACAGTTAGCGCAAACAATTCGCCCTGTGGCTTCGCGGGGGGTGGCAGGAGCGGTTTGTTGCGCCCAAAAGGGATAGGCAGCGGCAGTTTGTGGGACGGCTATATCGCTAGTGAATAAAAAGGTAACAGTAGCGATCGCTATTAGCAATGTCTTAACCATTGCTTTAGCAGTGCGAGTTAATTTCGCAGGTGTAAGGGCATTTCTCATCTCTATAAAGTCATTTGTCAGTGGTTATTGGTCATTTGTCATTGGTCAGTAGTCATTGGTCAAGAGTTGATAAAAAGCCCTAGATTGTTGACTGGAGACTAATGCATTAAGCCCACCAAGCGGCATCCCCGGTGCGGAAATCGGTTTCTGTCCAAGGTGTGAGTAGAATTTTGTCGTCTTCTACGTTGGCATGGGCTAGAGCTAAGGATTTTGGTGCAGGACCACGAATTACTTTACCAGTAGCGTCATATTGTGAACCATGACAAGGGCATTTAAACTTATTCTCAGCCACGTTCCAAGGGACAACACAACCTAAATGGGTACAAATAGCATTAATCCCGTAGTCAGCGATCGCTTCTTTACTTTCCACCACAATATAGGTAGGATCTCCCTTGAGTCCTTGCACCAGAGTGCGATCGCCTACATTATGACTATCCAGAAACTTGCTAACACTAACATCATTACCTAGTTCATTCTTGGCTACAGTACCGCCACCAGCACCACCACTAGCAGGAGGGATAAAGTAGTTAATAACAGGGTACA
>B570J14230_10001133_pt1 | contig 10722 bp, 8 predicted proteins | sample LakMenepilimnion_3_FD_14230 | JGI IMG/M metagenome (IMG submission 14230) | reverse complement strand
CTCAACGATGAGCACTTGACTGACGACGGGCGAGTTTACGCATACCTGATGCCCTTTTTACAAATAAAGAGGTATGCCGTGGATAAATCACGCTTATTTTCCCTATCCCGGGCAGATACTCTGACCCCCAAGATGAATTTATTTGATGCCCACTCAGTTGTATCCACCCTTGGATTACTCGGGGTGCTTGGAATAATTTTTATGGAAACAGGCCTACTAATTGGACTGATTTTCCCGGGAGGTGAGGTTGTATTCCTTGCCGGAATTGCGGCATCTGGTTCTGGTGCACAACTTTTGGGTGATGCAAAATTGTCTGCGCCGTTACTTTTTACTTTAGCACCATTGGCGGCGATAGCAGGTGGTGAAGTTGGATACTGGTTTGGAAAAAAATATGGAAGAAGGTTTTTTGAAAGACCGAATACTAGGTTCTTCAACATTAAAATGGTGGAGACTACCGAAAAATGGTTGGTTAAGTATGGGCCACGTAAGGCATTAATTTTTGGGCGTTTTATTCCGTTTGCAAGAACTTTGATTAATCCTGTTTGTGGAGTTGTTAAATTAGAGCGCAAGTTATTTTCAACTTGGAATGCAATAGGGGCAATTATTTGGACACAAGTTGCGATTGGAATTGGATACTTATTGGGAGATTTAATTGAAGGGTCAATCAATAAATATTTGTACCCAATTATAGGAGTTATAGTTTTAATAACACTTTTGCCGTTAATTAATAGTGTTTATAAAGAGAGAAAACAAAAAAACTAGTTATAAACCCAAATCACTTAATTGGTAAGCGGCTCGATAATCAAAGCCAGCTTCAATAACTTTGGGTGCAGCTCCTCTTTCAACAATGACGGCAACGGCAACCACAATTGCGCCAGCNTCCTTTAATGCCTCAACTGCCGTTAAAACTGAACCACCCGTAGTTGATGTGTCCTCAACCGCTAAAACTCTGCGCCCTTTAACATCTGGACCTTCAATTCTTCGTTGCAAGCCATGTGCCTTCTCAGCTTTTCTAACTACAAAAGAATCTAGTTTTCTGCCATTTTTTGCAGCCACATGCATCATCGCTGTTGCAACAGGATCTGCTCCTAGTGTTAATCCGCCAACAGCATCAAAATCTAAATCTTTAGTTAAATCGAGCATTACCTGACCAACAAGTGGGGCGGCAACTGCATCTAAGGTCACTCTTCTTAAATCAACATAGTAATCCGCCTCTTTTCCAGAGGACAATATGACTTTTCCATGCACAACTGCTTTATTTAGAATCTCAGATTTAAGTAATTCTTTTGCGGACATGTGGGTGAGCCTATCGCTATTTTTAATTAATCTTTTGGATAAACCACAACAGTTTGTTCAATTCGTTTAACCAATGATTTAGGTGGATTTGCTAGCAATAACGCATCTACCTCTGTTCTTAATTTAGCCACCTCTAAAGACATATTTGCAACCGCCTCTTCCAGCTGCATAATTCTTGCGATACCAGCTAAGTTGATTCCTTCGCCAACTAACCTTTGCACATTTCGCAACTTAACAATGTCTAGTAATGAATACCTACGATTTTTTCCAACAGTTCTATTTGGTGAAACGATTCCAAGGCGATCATATTGACGAAGTGTTTGCGGATGTAATCCTGAAAGTTGAGAGGCAACTGAGATTACATAGACGCCTTCTTCTTCTGGAATTGAATTATCTTGGCTCATGAGTTTGCCTTCTTCAAGAGTTCTTCTCGAGGATTAAAATCCTTTGTTGCATCAGCAAATGCTTCAACAGCTTTTTTCGCAGCACCATCTACACGTTGTGGAACCTTTACCTCTAGCGTAATCATTAAGTCTCCAGCAGTTGAACCTTTTTTAACTCCTCGGCCCTTAACTCGCAAAGTTCTACCAGATGGTGTGCCAGGTGCAATTCGAACTGTTACTTCATCTCCATCCAAAGTTGGTACTGCAATATCCGCTCCTAATGTTGCTTCAGCAAATGTAATTGGCAATGTCAGGTGAATATTTTCTTCTTTTCTTGAAAACACTGGGTGTGGTGTTACATGAATTAATACATACAAATCCCCTGGACCTGCAGCGCCGGGGGCGCCGCGTCCTTTAATTTTTATCTTTGCACCATCTTTAATTCCAGCTGGCACCCTAGTTGTAATATTTGTTGGTACAGATCCTGTTGGCGCTAATCGCAAATTTAATTCAGTGCCATAAATGGAATCTTTAAATCCAATTGAAGCCTCCGTTTGCATATCTGCGCCATGACGTTGCCTTGCACCACCAAATAAGGTTGAGAAAATATCTCCGCCTGGTCCAAACAGGTCGCTGAAATCTCCACCGTTAAATCCTTGGCCACCACCATTAAACCCAGGTGGGATGCGGCCAGATTTAAAAGCTTCTCGTGCTTCATCATATTCACGACGTTTTTTCTCATCGCCTAATATGTCGTAAGCCTCAGAAACAGCTTTAAATTTATCCTCTAGCTTTTTATCACCCTTGGTTTTATCTGGGTGTAATTCTCTGGCTAATTTCCGATACTGCTTTTTAATTGCAGCACTATCTGCCCCTTTAGCAACGCCAAGAATTTGATAGTAATCCTTTTCATATAAATCCTTGGCGGCCATTGTAATTTTCTGCGCTTACGCAGATTCCTCAGGGTCAGTTACTGCAACCCGGGCTGGTCGAATTACACGTTCTTTAAATTTATAACCTGGCTGCAAAATTTTTGTAGCTGTTGGTTCAGTAACATCTTTTGATGTCTCATGCATTAAGGCTTCATGAATCTCTGGATTAAATGTCACTGGTGCTTCGGCAAACTTAGTAAGCCCTAGTTTTTCAACGGTTGCATTAATTCGATCTGCCACAGCTTTAAATCCACCAGTTAATTCACCGTGCTCTGCTGCTCGATCTAGGTCATCTAGAATCGGCAGGAACTCAAGTAACACTGTTGCGAACGCAAACTCAGTTGTGCTTACTCGGTCACGATCTACTCGTTTGCGGTAATTTGCATACTCAGCTTGCAATCGTTGTAAATCAGAGGTCAGTGTTGCCACCTCATCAACTACAACAGTTGCTTCGTTTAATGCTTCATCAACTGCGTCAGAGAGTTCCTTCTCTGACGCAGCAAGATTCTCTTCGCTCATTACTTCTGCTCATCCACAACTTCAGCATCTTGCACACCATCATCTGCTGGTGTGGTTCCGCCAGTTGCTTGAGCAGCTTGGCTGCATACAAAGCAGCACCTAATTGTTGGCTGATCTCTGAAACTTTTTCAGTTGCGCTCTTGATTGCAGATAGATCACTACCTTCAAGTGCTTTCTTAAGATCGGCGATTGCAGTATCTAGTTCAACTTTCTTAGTGGCGTTTTCGCCCTCATTGAATTTGTCTGCATTATCTTTTAGGAACTTTTCAGTTTGATAAACAAGTGAATCGCCAGAGTTTCTAACATCTGCCTCTTCACGACGTTGTTTATCTTCCTCAGCATGAGCTTCAGCATCCTTCATCATTCGATCGATTTCATCCTTTGATAAAGCAGATCCGCCAGTAATTGTCATTCTTTGTTCTTTACCGGTGCCAAGATCTTTTGCAGAAACATGCACAATTCCATTTGCATCAATATCAAATGTAACCTCAATTTGTGGCACACCTCTTGGTGCTGGTGGTAATCCAGTTAACTCAAACATGCCAAGTTTCTTGTTGTAAGCAGCCATTTCGCGCTCACCTTGGAATACTTGAATTTGCACAGCTGGTTGATTGTCATCTGCGGTTGAGAAAATCTCACTTCGCTTTGTTGGAATAGTGGTATTTCGCTCAATCAACTTGGTCATAACTCCACCTTTGGTTTCAATACCCAAAGAAAGTGGTGTTACATCAAGAAGTAGAACATCCTTTACCTCACCCTTTAGAACGCCAGCTTGTAAGGCAGCGCCAACTGCAACAACTTCATCCGGGTTTACACCTTTGTTTGGCTCTTTTCCACCAGTTAATGATTTAACTAAATCAACTACTGCTGGCATACGAGTTGAGCCGCCAACTAAAACCACATGATCAATATCTGCAATTGGAATTCCAGCATCTTTTAAAACAGCTTGGAATGGTTTCTTGCATCTGTCCAATAGATCAGCGGTTAATCCTTGGAATTGTGCACGAGTAATAGTTTCATCTAAAAACAGTGGATTCTTCTCAGAATCAACTGTGATGTATGGCAGGTTGATAGATGTTTGCGCAGATGAGGAAAGTTCAATCTTTGCTTTCTCAGCGCCCTCGCGAACTCGCTGCATTGCCATTTTATCTTTTGTTAGATCAATGCCATTTTTAGCAGCAAATGTTTTTACTAGGTGATCTACCAATGCTTGATCCCAATCATCGCCACCTAGATTGTTGTCACCATTTGTAGCTTTAACCTCAACAACACCTTCGCCGATTTCAAGAAGTGAAACGTCAAATGTTCCACCACCTAAGTCGAAAACTAAAATAGTTTGTTCTTTATCGCCTTTGTCTAAGCCGTAAGCGAGCGCAGCAGCGGTTGGCTCGTTAACAATACGAAGCACATTAAGGCCTGCAATCTCACCAGCCTCTTTTGTTGCCTGACGTTGAGCGTCATTGAAATAAGCTGGCACAGTAATTACTGCATCAGAAACTGTTTCACCCAAATAACTTTCAGCATCTCGTTTTAGCTTCATTAATATACGTGCTGAGATCTCTTGTGGTGTGTACTTCTTGCTATCAACATCTTGAGTCCAATTAGTTCCCATATGTCTTTTAACAGAGCGAATAGTTCGCTCAACATTTGTTACAGATTGTCTTTTAGCAACCTCACCAACTAATACCTCACCGTTTTTAGCAAAGGCAACAATTGATGGTGTGGTTCTTGCTCCCTCTGCATTTGCGATAACAGTTGGCTCACCACCTTCTAAAACCGCAACGCAGCTATTAGTTGTTCCTAAATCAATTCCGACCGCTCTTGCCATTTAAATCTCCTCCTGTTTGGACCGCTCTTGCCAGATGGTGGTTTGCCCACCCTCATGGCCCTATTTTCAACCTTGAGTGGCTATCTAGTCAAAAGGTTGAGCCAGGTAGGCTCAAGGTTGCTATCTACAGGAACTGCTTTGAGCGGGGATTTATTCCCAGAGCGCTCTCTTTGGCTTAACCAGCAGGGTAGCTAGAACTCCACCAACCAGTCCGCCTAGGTGGGCTTTCCAATCAATACCAGGGATCACAAATGGGATCACCAGGTTTAATCCAATCAACCCAAGCCCCTCTCTTAGATTTGCTCCCATCCTTTTGCCAATTACTAACAGGCAACCAAATAATCCAAAGATCATTCCGGAGGAGCCAACTGCAAAGCTAGTTAAGGGATTAAATAGGTAAGAGGTGAGTGAGCCAAAAACGAGTGAGGTAAGCAAGATAAAGATGTATTTATTTTTGCCAAAGTAATTCTCAATTGTGAAGCCAAGTGAGTAAAGGGCAAGCATGTTAAAGAGTAGGTGTAGCCAGCCACCATGAACTAATGCAACAGTTAATAGGCGATACCACTGACCATTATTAATCTCTAAACCATATAGCGCAAACTCATACTCCAGATTTGGTTGAAGTAGGGTCAGTATGAAACAGCCTGAGATAAAAAAGACTAGATTTCTAGTCAGGCTTTGCGGCATAAAATTACTTGATAGTTACAGAGTTAATTTTTACAGCTTGTACTGGCTTGTCATTTGCTCCAGTTTTAACTCCAGCTATTGCATCAACTACTTTTTGTGAGCCAGCATCTTTAACCTCACCAAAAATTGTGTGTTTGCGATTTAGCCAAGTTGTTGGCGCAACTGTGATGAAAAACTGTGATCCATTGGTGTTTGGGCCAGCATTTGCCATAGCTAGTAGGTATGGGCGATCAAAATTTAATTCACCATGAAACTCATCAGCAAAGTTATAACCAGGTCCACCCATACCACTACCTAGTGGGTCGCCTCCTTGAATCATAAATCCAGGAATGACGCGGTGGAAAATTGTTCCATCATAAAGATTGGTTTTAACTTTTTCGCCAATATTTGGATCTACCCACTCCTTGGCACCAGTTGCAAGCTCAACAAAATTCTTAACTGTTTTTGGTGCTTGATCTGGAAATAACTCAATAACAATCTCGCCCATGCTGGTGTTAAGGATTGCGGTATTCATATTCTCGCTTTCGGTTTTAGAGCAACCGGTAAGAGTTAGTGCTGTGATTAAAATGAAAATTAATTTCTTCATTCAGATTCACTCCAGCCGTTGCTACATTGTTGTGATTGTTTATATTTACTAAGTAAAAAAGTAAATATAAATTGTGGAGACCAGGGGAATCGAACCCCTAACCCCCGCCTTGCAAAGGCGGTGCTCTACCAATTGAGCTAGGTCCCCGTGTTTGCGGGGGGTGGGCCTATGTGGACTTGAACCACAGACCTCTTCCTTATCAGGGAAGCGCTCTAACCAAGCTGAGCTATAGGCCCATATTGCTGGTGAAGGCTACCTGAGGAAGTACTGCTAAACCAAAAGTGCTTTTTGATACCTCGCCATTCTTCCGATTCTGCGCTTAATCAAGATCATCAACTAAGCGAGTAACAGATACTACTGAGATTCCCTGATCTAGGTTAACCAGCCTAACGCCCAAGGTGTCTCGGCCCGTCTCACGAATTTGTGTCAAAGGTGTTCGCATCACCGTGCCAGCTGATGAGATCGCCAGGATTTCATCACTTTCTTGAACAATCATTGCGCCAACTAGGACGCCCCTAGAGTCCTCATCAATCTTGGCAGCTTTAACCCCGATACCACCTCGTCCTTGAGTTCGATACTCCTCAAGTTTGGTTCGCTTGGCATATCCACCATCAGTTGCTGTGAAAACATAATTTTTATTGTCACTGCTAATTGCAGCCATTGCTAAAAGGTTGTCACCTTTTCTAAATTTCATTCCGATCACACCAGTTGCTCCTCGTCCCATTGGACGCAAGCTCTCATCATTTGCTGAAAACCTTAATGACATTCCCATTTTAGAAACTAATAACAACTCCTCTTTTTCACTTACTAAAGTTGCTGAAACTACCTCATCATTTGGTTTTAATGAGACTGCAATTAATCCACCACTTCTTGGTGAGTCATACTCAACTAAAGGTGTCTTCTTAACAATTCCGGCCTTGGTAGCAATTACTAAATAAGGTTGAGTTAAGTAATCAGCAATTGCAATAACTTGCGCAATTGATTCATCTGGTTTAAATGCAAGTAGATTTGCAACATGTTGACCTCTAGCATCACGTCCTGCATCTGGTAACTCATGCACCTTGGCGCGATATACCCGGCCCTTATTGGTAAAGAACAACAACCAGTTGTGGGTGCTGGCGGTAAAGAAATGTTCAACAACATCATCTGTTTTTAACGCTGCACCTTTCACACCTTTTCCACCACGTTTTTGAGCGCGGTAGGCATCTGCTTTAGTCCGTTTTGAGTATCCACCCTTTGTAATTGTTACAACCACATCTTGATCTGGAATTAAATCTTCAACAGATAGATCAGTATCACCTGCAATTATTTGAGTTCGGCGCTCATTTCCATATTTAACACCCACCTCAGATAGCTCAGTTTTAATTATTTCTCGCTGCTTTTCTGGGCTGGCCAAGATTATGTTTAGCTCCTTAATATCTTTCATTAATTCATCATGCTCATCAATAATTTTTTGACGCTCAAGGGCCGCAATTCTTCTAAGTTGCATATCCAAAATTGCATTAGCTTGAAGCTCGTCAACCTCAAGCAGCTTCATTAAGCCAGTTCTAGCCTCTTCTGGGGTTTTGCTAGCTCTAATTAAAGCAATTACGGCATCCAATGCATCTAGTGCTTTTAAATAACCTTTTAATATGTGAGCTCTTTTTTCTCGCTCAGTTAATCGGTACTTGCTTCGGCGAACAATTACTTCAACTTGGTGTTCGATGTAGTAACGAATAAACTCATCTAATCTAAGAGTTCTTGGCACCCCATCTACTAACGCCAACATGTTGGCACCAAAAGAATCTTGAAGTTGTGTGTGTTTATAAAGGTTATTCAATACCACCTTTGCAACCGCATCATTTCGCAACACAATTACTAATCGTTGACCTAAACGCTCATTACCTTCATCTCTAACATCTGCAATTCCTTTNATNCTGCCATCTTTAACAAGTTCGGCAATTTTTAGCGCTAAGTTATCTGGGTTAACTTGGTATGGAAGTTCNGTAACCACCAAACAGGTTCGCTTGTTTATCTCTTCNACCTCNACAACTGCCCGCATAATTATCGAACCGCGGCCAGTTTTGTAAGCATCTTCAATTCCACCTCTGCCAACAATTAAAGCTTTGGTTGGAAAATCTGGACCTTTAACAATTGTCATTAACCTTGCTAGCAACTCATCAGATTTCATATCTGGGTTTTCTAATGCAAAACAGGTTGCTTCAATAACCTCAGTTAAGTTATGGGGAGGAATATTTGTTGCCATACCAACTGCAATACCTGCTGAACCATTTACCAATAAGTTTGGAAAGCGAGAGGGTAGGACTGTTGGCTCTTGTGATCTGCCGTCGTAATTTGGAATGAAATCAACAGTTTCCTCATCAATATCTCGCATCATCTCCATAGCAAGGGGTGCAAGACGGGCTTCGGTGTAACGCATTGCAGCTGCTGGATCATTTCCAGGGGAGCCAAAGTTTCCGTTTCCATCAATTAATGGATAACGAAGTGACCAGAATTGTGCCAAGCGAACTACTGCGTCATAAATAGCGGTGTCACCGTGTGGGTGGTAATTACCCATTACATCTCCAACGATTCTGGAGGATTTGTAATAACCTTTATCTGGTCGATAACCAGCGTCATACATTGCATATAAAACTCTGCGGTGTACTGGCTTTAATCCATCTCTAATATCTGGCAAAGCTCTTCCAACAATTACGCTCATTGCATAATCAAGATAAGACCTAGCCATCTCAACTTGTAGATCTACAGATTCTTGTCGATCCCGACCGTGCTCACCTTGATGATCTATAAAAGTTTTATCCATAATATTTAGATATCCAAAAATCTAACATCTTTAGCATTTCGCTGAATAAATGATCTGCGCAACTCAACATCTTCACCCATTAACACAGAGAACAAATCATCAGCGGCTGCTGCATCTTCAAGAGTTACCTTAATTAAAACTCGAGTTGCCGGATCCATTGTGGTATCCCAAAGCTCTTTGGCCGGCATCTCACCTAAACCTTTAAAGCGTTGAATACCATCATCTTTTGGTAGACGCTTGCCATTATCTAATCCCATTTGAATAAAGCCATCTCGCTCTTTATCACTAAATGCATACTGCACAGCTTCTTTGCCGCCCCACTTAAGTTTATAAAGTGGTGGTTGAGCCAAATACACAAAACCATTTTCAATTAATGGCTTCATAAATCTAAATAATAAAGTTAATAACAAGGTTCTAATGTGTTGACCATCAACATCAGCATCTGCCATCAAAATAATTTTGTGGTATCTAAGTTTTGCTAAATCAAAATCATCATGAATGCCGGTGCCGAGTGCGGTAATTAACGCCTGCACCTCATTGTTTTGTAGCACTCGATCAATTCGAGCTTTTTCAACATTTAATATTTTTCCGCGGATAGGTAGTACTGCTTGATACCTAGAATCACGCCCGCCTTTTGTTGAACCGCCAGCAGAGTCTCCTTCAACAATATACAGCTCGCACTTTTCAGGTTCAGTCCATTGGCAATCAGCTAACTTTCCTGGCATGCCACGGCCTTCAAGTAAACCTTTGCGATTACGGGATAAATCACGTGCTTTACGAGCGGCTACACGAGCGGCTGCTGCATCAATAGATTTTCTAACAATATCTTTTCCTTCACTCGGATTTTTTTCAAACCAAGATGTTAGGTGGTCATTCATCGCTTTTTGGGTGAAGGATTTAGCCTCAGTATTTCCTAATTTTGTTTTAGTTTGTCCTTCAAATTGAGGTTCACCGATTTTTATCGAAACAATTGCAGTTAAACCTTCACGGACATCATCTCCTGTTAAGCGATCCTCTTTCTTTCTGATAAATCCCCACTCTTCACCAAACTTATTAACAATAGAAGTTAGCGCGGTTCTAAAACCCTCTTCATGTGTTCCACCCTCTTGGGTGTTAATCGTGTTTGCAAAGGTGTAAACAGATTCTGAAAAACCAGTGTTCCACTGCATTGCCACCTCAAGTGACATTTTGTGTTTAGCTTCTTCAGTTGCAAAAGAGATAATTGATTTATGGGTGGCACCTTTTGACATATTTAAATGTTTTACGAAATCAATAATTCCATCTGAGTACTCATATCTAACATTTAATGGATTTCCTTTTTCATCCACATGTCCTGCTCGCTCATCAGTTAAAGTTAAGATCAATCCTTTATTTAGAAATGCCATTTCCCGAAAACGAGTTGATAGGGTTTCAAATGAAAAATCTGTAGTTTCAAAAATCTCTTTAGATGGCCAGAAGATTACTGTGGTGCCGGAGTCCTCTGTCGCACTTCCTTTTTTAACTGGCGCAGTTGGTACACCTAGTTTGTAGCTTTGGTTCCAGTTAAATCCATCTCGTTTGACCTCAACGCTTAAATCTGTACTTAACGCATTTACAACTGAGATACCAACACCATGTAGACCGCCAGAGACTGAGTAGCCACCATCGCCAAATTTTCCACCGGCGTGTAGAACTGTTAACACAACCTC
>B570J14230_10001132_pt1 | contig 10730 bp, 11 predicted proteins | sample LakMenepilimnion_3_FD_14230 | JGI IMG/M metagenome (IMG submission 14230) | reverse complement strand
CTGGAGTCAGGGCGAGGCGGCATTCAGCGCGAATCTGGCGCAGATTTGTGAACCGCTTCTAGCCCGATAGATTTACCCCATGCAACCACCGCAACTCTCGCCGGAAGAACGCGCGCGAGCTCTCGCGAAAGCCGCAGCATCGCGAAAGCGACGGGCTGAAGTCAAGGCTCAAGTAAAGAGTGGCGAGTTTTCGTTGAACCAAGTTTTCGAACTGAGCAAAACCGATGAGGCAGTTGCAAAAATGCGAGTATTTGAACTATTGGAATCAATTTCAGGTGTTGGAAAAGTTAGAGCACGTTCAGTTATGGAGCGTCTTAACATTTCACCAACACGTCGCATTCAAGGGTTAGGCGCTAAACAATTACCCGCCCTGTTAGTTGAATTCGCGGGCCCGACGCTAATTGAACGCGGCAAGTTGATTGTCCTTTCGGGACCTGGGGGAGTTGGAAAAAGCACCGTTGCGAAGGAGTTACGCAAACAAGCCAACTTCTACGTTTCGATTAGCGCAACCACTAGAGCACCTCGACACAATGAACACGATGGCGTGGATTACTTCTTCGTAACCGATCAAGAATTTGAAAGCCGAAAAAGCGCGGGGGATTTTCTAGAGTCAGCGGAATTCGCCGGTGCGAAGTATGCAACTCCTAAAGCTCAAGTTGAAACCGCGTTAGCACAAGGTAAAAATGTCCTCTTAGAGATAGACATTGCCGGAGCCGAACAGGTCCGAAAAGTGAGCAACGAAGCAATTCTCGTATTTCTTGAGCCACCTTCATGGGAAGAATTAGTGACTCGACTTGAGGCTCGAGGCACCGATTCAGCGGAACGACGAGCACAACGGCTCGCTTTGGCACAGGAAGAACTGGCTCATGCCCCTAATTTCGACCATCGCATCGTAAATCACTCGGTAACCCAGGTTCTTAGCGAACTGGTATCCTTGGCCTCTTGATCGACCAGCACTTTTATCAATTTTAGATTTATCGCTTGCAACTGGAGGACACATGGACGGCATTACAAATCCACCTATCGACGAACTTCTCGATAAGGCCGGCTCTAAGTACAGCTTGGTTCTCTACGCTGCAAAGCGCGCACGTCAGATCAACGCTTATTACTCACAACTAGGCGAGGGCCTACTTGAGTACGTTGGGCCACTTGTTGAGACTCACGTGCACGAGAAGCCACTTTCAATCGCACTTCGCGAGATCAACGAAGGTCTGCTAACTATCGAGAATCTCGAGCCAACCGCTTAATTTTTTGCCAGTAGGCGAGGTGTTCTAAATGCCAAAACGCATTAGCAAAGTAATTCTTGGCGTTGGTGGCGGCATTGCTGCTTATAAATCCTGTGACCTCCTACGTCGAATGCAAGAGCGCAACTACGACGTAACTGTTGTTCCAACTCCCTCTGCCCTTAACTTTGTAGGTACTGCAACCTGGGAAGCGTTGTCTGGCAAGAAAGTAACTACCCAAGTTTGGGAATCAGTTGATGAAGTTAGGCATGTAAAACTCGCTGCTGAAAATGATTTGATTTTGATTTCACCTGCCACGGCAGACTTGATCGCTCGTATTGCAATGGGTCGAGCTGATGATTTACTTACCAATCTGGTTCTGGCTAGCAATGCAGTCAAAGTCTTAGTTCCAGCGATGCATCCGAATATGTGGAATAACGCTGCAACTGTGGCCAACATAGCGCTTTTGCAAGAGCGGGGTTTCCATGTAATGCGTCCGGCAACTGGACGCCTGACGGGTGCAGATAGCGGTGTGGGTCGATTACCTGATACTTCGGAAATTCTTAGTTACTTAGCTTCGGTGATTGCAGATGAGCAAGACTTACTCGGAAGACGAGTCTTAGTAACCGCTGGTGGAACCCGTGAGGCAATTGATCCGGTCAGATATATCGGTAATCGCTCTTCTGGCAAGCAAGGTTATGCAATCGCACAAGCAGCGCTTGATCGCGGAGCAGAGGTAACAATTTTAAGTGCCAATGTGAACTTGCCGGATCCAGCTGGTGCGATCGTAGTTAGAGTTGAAAGCACTAAAGATTTGGAAATCGAACTCGAACGTTATTTCAGCAATTCTGATTTGCTAGTAATGGCCGCAGCTGTTGCCGATGCCAGACCTGCACAGATTGGCACTGAAAAGCTCAAGAAAGATTCATATCGTGAGATCTCATTAGTTGAGAACCCAGACTTAGTCGCGCAAATTTCGCAGCAAAAACAGCAGCAAGTTATTGTCGGTTTCGCTGCCGAGACTTCATTAAATGTTGCAGAAGCCACTCGCAAACTACTCGCAAAAGGCCTGGATCTAATTTACTTAAATGATGTATCAACTGGTGAAATATTTGGCAGTGATTCGACCCAGGGTGTTTTCATTACTAAGGACGGCAAAGAGATACCAGTTAGTAAGAGTAATAAAGCGACACTGGCTAGCCAATTACTCGATCTGATCAAAGATAAGTTAAATTAGCCCAATGTCAAAGCGCTTATTTACTTCTGAATCTGTAACCGAAGGCCATCCAGATAAGATCGCAGATCAAATATCTGACGCGATCCTTGACTCACTACTTAGTCAAGATTCTAAGTCACGCGTTGCAGTTGAAACTTTAATCACAACCGGTCAAGTTCACGTTGCCGGCGAGGTGACAACTAACGGTTACGCAGATGTCATGACAATCGTGCGTGATACCGTCTTGAATATCGGTTATGACTCTTCCGATAAAGGCTTCGATGGAAACTCTTGTGGCGTCTCACTTTCGATCGGTCAACAGTCACAAGACATTGCCCAAGGTGTCGATGATGCTTACGAGAAGCGCTTAGATTCCTCAGTTGATCCACTTGACCTACAAGGCGCCGGCGACCAAGGTTTGATGTTCGGCTATGCCTGCGAAGACACTAAGGAATTAATGCCGTTGCCTATTTCGCTAGCTCATAAGTTGGCGCAGCGCTTATCTGCAGTCCGTAAATCAGGTGAACTTGCTTATTTACGTCCCGATGGAAAAACTCAAGTAACTATTGAATACGACGGCGACAAAGCGGTTGCACTCAACACAATTGTTATCTCATCACAGCACAGTGCCGACGTTGATGTGGCCAGGAAATTGACTCCCGAAATCATTGATCTAGTAATCAACCCAGTTCTAGCTGATGTTGATCTACCTAAGGCTGATCTGCGTACCTTGATTAATCCAACTGGTCGATTCGTAATCGGTGGACCGATGGGAGATGCTGGCCTTACCGGTCGCAAGATCATCGTTGATACATATGGCGGAATGGCACGTCATGGTGGTGGCGCATTTAGTGGAAAAGATCCATCTAAAGTTGACCGCTCTGCAGCCTATGCAATGCGTTGGGTAGCAAAGAACATTGTGGCAACCGGTTTAGCTTCTCGTTGTGAGGTTCAAGTGGCTTATGCCATCGGAAAAGCTCAGCCAGTAGGTCTTTTCATTGAAACTTTTGGCACCGAGAAAGTTCCGGTTTCTCGAATTCAAGATGCAGTTCTCTCGGTCTTTGATTTACGACCAGCGGCAATCATTCGTGATCTTGATCTATTGCGTCCAATCTATTCACTCACCAGCGCTTACGGCCACTTCGGTCGTGAGTTACCTGAATTTTCGTGGGAGAAGACGGATCGAGCGGCAGCTTTGCAAGCCGCAATCAAGTAAAGGCTCGCTAACTAGCTTCATCTCATAGACTTAAGTTCATGCTGCGCCCGTTAAAACTCAAGATTCAACGTGCCCCGTTACCCTCTGGGCCAGCAGCGAGCGATCTACCTATTGCAGCAATTTGGGTGGACTCCGGAATTTCGAGTTTGAGTGAACCCTTTTCCTATTTGATTCCAGAGAAGTTAAGTTCACAAGTCAAGGTTGGTTCTCGGGTTCAAGTTCCGTTTAAGGATAAACACGTTGAAGGAATCGTTATTGCGCGAACCGCAACTGCGCCAGAGTCGCGAGAATTAAAGTCAATCTATAAATTGTTGGGGGAGTTTCCAGTTGCTAATGAGGAGACCCTAGAGCTAATTTCGTTGACGGCAAGTTACTGGGGTGGCTCACCATATGACGTGATCCGCAGTGCGATTCCGCCACGAGTGGCCGCAGCCGAAAAGGCACTAGCCGTAGAACCGAGCAAAACTATTACCAGCAACAATTCCGAGGCAACTTTCCACTTGTTGCCACCAAGAATCGATCCCATCGCCGCCTTGGTTTCACTCGTCACTAACAGCAAAAGCTCTGGTGCGAAGCTGGTCATAGTTCCCACAGTTCGCGAGTTAAATAGATTGGCTACTGCCTTTGATGGCGCCGGCATTGAGTTCAAGTCGCTAGATTCGAACTTGCCACGTGCTGATCGATATCGCAATTTCCTTGAGGCTTCATTAGGTTTGACGAATTTAGTAATCGGTATGCGAGCTGCGATTTTCGCGCCAGTACCCAATTTGGCAGAAATTTACCTGCACCAAGAAAATAGCGAGCACTATTTTGAGCGAAGAGCGCCTCATTGGAATACCCGCGAAGTTGCCTGGTTGCGTTCTAAGCTATCGAATCTAAGCCTTCATCTAACCGGCTACGTTCCGAGCCTGGATGTTGCAATAGATATAGATGAGAAAGAAATTTTATATCTGGCAAGTCGCGAGAAGATTTCAGTTATTGCGCAACCAAGTTCGAATGGTGAGTTAATTCCGAGCAAGATCTATCAACAAGTGCGTAAAGGTTTATCTTCGGGACCTGTTCTATTTCTAGTTCCGGCGAAAGGTTACGCGACTGCAATTAGTTGCGCTAAATGTCGTAATGTCGCAATGTGTGAATGCGGCGGAAAACTTAGCAAGAGTAGCGCCAAGAGCGAACCAATCTGTGTGCTCTGTAGCAAGAAGTATCAGAATTGGAAATGTGGTTGGTGCGGAGAGGCCAGAGTTTTTCTAGCCAGTCGCGGGATCGAGCGATTTGCTGAAGAAATTGGCAGATCATTCCCGAATCAGTTAGTCGTTCAGTCAACGGCAAATGATCCACGAGATTTTGTTGGAAGTGAGCCCGCGTTAGTAATCTCGACGCCAGGAGTTGAACCCGTGGCACGGCATGGATATTCCGCAGTCGTATTGTTGCAAGTTGATCGATTCTTAAGTTCCAGTGATTCAAATGGGGTCGAGCGCGCATATTCATTTTTCTTCGCGGCAAGTGCATTGGTTAGCCAGACTGGAGTTGTCGCCGCAGTTCATGATGACGGTGCTGCAATTGTTAGCGCTCTTGCAACGTGGAACCCAGCAACCATTTCCAAGCGCGAGATTGAACAACGCATACAACTACAACTACCACCTATAACTGGCTCTGTTTTAGTTTTCGATGATTCGGCTGAACTCTCGAGGCTAAAGCGGGCGCTTGAAAGTGCCAAGGAAGAAGGCAGGGCGCCAAAATCGTTGCGCATCTTCGGACCTACTGCGAGCACCACTGATGATGCAAAGATCACGCTATTAATTGACCCATCCGAGCAAATCGAACTTGTTTCTTTATTACGTGAGATCAATAAAAGACGTGCGATCTCGAAGAAATCTCTCTTGTCATTTCGCGTCAATCCATACACGCTCGACTAGCTTCGCGCTCTTGATAGGATTACACCCATGTCGATTCAACCTATCCGGCTCTTCGGAGATCCCGTTTTAGTCACACGGGCTACTGAGGTCGTCGACTTTGATAAAGAACTGCGAAACTTAATTGCCGACCTAACCGACACCATGATCGAAGCTCCAGGAGCGGGTCTAGCGGCACCGCAAATCGGCGTTTCGCTAAGAGTTTTTGTCTGGGATGTCGATGATGAACTTGGCCACCTCATAAACCCAACCCTTGATCTAAGTGATGAGCTACAAGATGGCGAAGAAGGCTGTTTGAGTTTTCCAGATCTACGTTATCCGACCCCTCGATCGATGCGGGTAGTTGCTAAAGGTTTTAATATGTATGGCGATCCGATCAAGGTCGAAGGTAGCGAAATGCTTGCGCGCGCGATCCAACATGAGACCGATCACTTAGATGGAATTGTTTTTATCGACCGTCTGTCAAAAGCAGATCGCAAGCTCGCCATGAAAGAGATTCGAGATTCAGAATGGTTTGGTTCAGCGGTAGCTGACGGATCATCGCCGATCATAAAGGTCTCGCCGCATTTCACTAACGGTTTAGGAAACTAGTGAAGATTGCGGTTGCCGCGTCACCTGAAGTTGCTATTCCCACTTTGGAATATCTGCTTGCATCAGAGCATGAACTTTCGCTCATCGTCTCACGTCCAGATAGTGCAGTTGGTAGAGGTCGGGAAGTAACGCCGACCGCAGTTTCCAGCTGGGCGCTTAAGCACGGTATCGATTTGTATTGCCCAAACAAGGCAGTTGATTTTGATGAGCGACTAAAAGCCTTCGATTTAGTGATCACGATTGGATTCGGACTTCTCTTACCCGAGTTCATTCTCTCGCAGCCTAAATACGGCTTTATAAATCTTCATTTCTCACTGCTGCCGAAGTTACGTGGAGCAGCTCCTGCGCAACGCGCAATCATCGAGGGTTTAACGCAAACAGGTGTTACGGTTTTCAAGTTAGATGCCGGAATGGATACTGGACCGATTTACGTGCAAGCTGAACATCAAATTCATCCGAATACGACGGCCGGTGAGCTACTTGCAGAGTTAGCCAAATTAGGGCCAAGTGTTATCGCCCAAACTCTCACAGCAATTGAAAATGGCATCGACCCGATTCCACAAGATCACTCTCTTGCATCTATGGCAACGAAGTTATCAAAAGCTGAAGCGCAAATAAATTGGTCTGAGTCGGCGCACCAGATAGTAAATAAAATTCTTGGGTTTGCTCCTAATCCGGGCGCGACAGCTAAGTTTCGCGGTGAGGTTTTGCGTGTTACTAGAGCCCAACTCTGTGAAGCTGCTCTACCTATCGGTCAGATTTCGGTAGCGAATGGTTCGGTATTAGTTGGCACCGCCACCTCTGCAGTTGAACTTCTCGAAGTTACACCTGCTGGCAAAAAGTCAATGAGAGCCTCGGCATGGGCAAATGGTGCTCGTTTTAGCGATGGCGAAACCATTGAATAACCCGGTTCCGCGCACCTATAAGCGCGCAAATCCAGACGCGGTTCGACTGCTTGTTTTTGATTTACTGACTGAAGTTAATCGCAGCGATGGCTACTCAAATTTACTTTTGCCACAAGCACTAACAGCGAGCAAATTTGATGATCGAGATAAGGCCTTTGCAACCGAACTGCTCTACGGAACTCTGCGTATGCAAGGGAGACATGATTGGATATTGGCGCAAGTTTCAAATCGGCCTTGGGATCAAGTTGATCCTGGTGTAATCGATGTCGGGCGCATGGCGCTTCAGCAGATTCACGAAATGCGCGTGCCCGATCATGCTGCCGTTTCTGCCTCCGTTGATATAGCTCGCAAGCGATTAGGCGAGGCGCAAGGTTCTTTTCTAAATGCGCTGCTTCGCGCAGTGTTAAAGAAGTCTCTCGAAGAATGGTTGGCACCTTTAGCCGATATTAAGGACCCAATCGAACGGCTTTCAATTCAATATTCTCATCCGCAATGGATTGTTTCTGCCTACTTTGATTTGCTCAAAAATGAAGCCGATGTCACGGCTGCTTTGGTCGCAAACAATATCCCGGCTCAACCGACTTTAGTTTCGTGGCCAGGTCGATCTACCCAAGCAGAATTAGTTGAACTCGGGGGAGTGCCAACTCAATTTTCACCTTACGGAGTTCGACTCTCCGGATCGCCAGGAGCGATACCAGCGATTAGAGAACGACGTGCAGGTGTGCAAGATGAAGGTTCGCAATTAGTTGCTGAAATTTTCGCCGCAGTCAGCAAAGACGCGCACGATTGGCTAGATCTTTGTGCCGGCCCGGGCGGCAAAGCTGCGCTAATTTCTAGCATTGCAGCAATCGGAGAACACAGCTTTACGGCAAATGAAATCTCACAGCCGCGCGCTAACTTGGTTTCGCAAGTAGTTGAGTTTGGTCAAGTTATTGTCAGCGACGGTCGCGAGATCGCGAAGACTGGTCGCACCTTTGATGCCATCTTGGCAGATGTGCCATGTACTGGTTTAGGCGCGCTTCGCCGGCGGCCCGAGGTTCGATGGCGCCGCACCTTGGCGGATTTGCGAACCCTAACTGATCTACAAATTGAGCTAGGCGATGCCGCGATTTCAGTACTAAACCCGAACGGGTATTTTGCTTACGTTACTTGTTCGCCCCATTTGGCTGAGACCAAGTTTCAAGTATCGGCGATCATGAAACGACATCCGGAGCTAACCAAGGTTGATTTGCGTCCATACTTCCCAACCGGGTTAGTTAGCGCAACTGATGATGGTTCACTCTTGCTCTGGCCGCAACTGCATAACACCGATGCGATGTTCATGACTATCTTCCAGAAGTCCAGTTAGGCTTTTACTATGGCTCATCAGATCCGAATCACACCAAGCATCCTTAATGCGGATTTTACGAAATTGGGTTCAGAGATCGAACGAGTTTCAGCCACCTCAGATCTGGTTCATCTTGATGTTATGGACAATGTATTTGTTCCGAATTTTACTTTCGACTTTAACCAAGCGTCAGAAATTATTTCAATAAGTAAATTACCAGTCGATGCGCATCTGATGGTTGCTGATGTCGATCTAATCGCGCCAAAATATGCCGAGACCGGGTGCGTAAGCGTGACTATTCATGCTGAGGCCACCTCAGATATTCGGAGCACCTTAAAGGCAATTCGATCTAATGGTGCTCGTGCTTCGTTGGCGCTTAAGCCCAAGACACCCCTTGATCCATATCTGGAATATCTCGATGATTTAGATATGTTGTTAATCATGACCGTTGAGCCAGGCTTCGGCGGGCAAAAGTTCATGACTGATCAGTTAAGTAAAATCGAGCAAGCGCGTAAAGAGATCGGTTCTAAAGCTATTTGGCTACAAGTAGATGGCGGCATCTCGTTAGATACGATCGAGTCTGCAGCAACAGCAGGTGCTGACACTTTTGTTGCCGGTAGCGCGGTATTTAATAGCGCCGACCCAGCACAAATGGTCACGGATCTACGCGAGAAAGCCAAGCTCTCTTCGCATTAGGAATCAAAATCAATTGTGGCTCACGATCTATCATCGTGAAGTAAACTAGGGCTATGAAGTCATTTGAATCGCTCTTCGCTGAACTAGCTGAAAAAGTCGCGGCACAATCACCAGACTCAGCCACCGTAGCGGCTGTAAACGCTGGGGTTCATTCCATCGGCAAGAAAGTTCTCGAGGAAGCTGGAGAAGTCTGGCTGGCCGCAGAGCACGAGGGCGACGAGGCACTGGCCGAAGAGATCAGTCAACTTCTTTATCACCTGCAAGTCCTGATGATTGCGCGCAAGATCTCACTCGCCGATGTATATCGTTATTTGTAGGAGAAACTGATGATTCGAATAGCTGTCCCAAATAAAGGTTCACTTGCTGATTCAGCGATTGCAATTTTAAGAGAAGCTGGCTACCGGCAACGTGTCGATGCTCGCGATCTAGTGCTGCTGGATCCTGAAAATGGCGTCGAGTTTTATTATTTACGTCCACGCGATATCGCGATCTACGTTGGATCCGGGGAACTTGAAGCGGGCATAACCGGGCGCGATTTGTTGATCGATTCCGGAGCGCCAGCTAAAGAGATTTTAAGTTTGGGTTTTGGCGGTTCAACATTTAGATTCGCCGGTAGCGCTGATAGCGACTGGCAGATCAGCGACTTGGCCGGAAAACGAATCGCCACTGCATACCCTGGCTTAGTTGCAAATCACCTTAAGGAGTTAAAGATCGCAGCTGAAGTTGTACGTTTAGATGGCGCAGTTGAAAGCAGCGTACGACTTGGGGTCGCTGATGTAATTGCTGACGTTGTAAGTACCGGCAATACCCTGCGCCAAGCAGGACTCAAAATATTTGGTGAACCGATTCTAAACAGTGAAGCGGTCTTGATTAAGAACGCCAGCCAGGCCGATGGTCTAGAAATTTTGATGCGTCGCCTGCAAGGTGTGGTTACAGCCAGACAATATGTATTGCTTGATTACGATATTCCAAAGAGCGCTCTTGATCGTGCCTGCGAACTAACACCTGGCCTTGAATCACCAACTATTTCGCCGCTACAAAAGGCTGATTGGGTTGCTGTTCGCGCGATGGTGCCACGTCAAGATACCAATGCCGTGATGGATGATCTATGGACTATTGGCGCGCGCGGTATTTTGGTAACTGATATCCACGCTTGCCGTTTATAAGTTAGATATTTGCCGCTTCGACATCTTCGCGCGTAATGCCGAGCAGATATAAAACTGAATCTAAGTAAGGCGCAGTTAAGGAACTATCGGCAACAGCACGCACAGCAGGTTTTGCGTTGAACGCAATTCCGAGACCGGCGGCGGCAATCATGTCTAAATCATTAGCGCCATCACCGATGGCAATAGTTTGCTCAATGGTTACTCCGACTTTCTCAGCGAAATCACGAAGAGCTTGAGCTTTGGCGGCTCGATCGATTATCGGTGAGATAACTTGACCGGTTAATTTGCCATCAACTATTTCTAGCGTATTCGCTCGGTAGTTTGTGATGCCAAGGTCAGCTAGTAGAGGCTCGATTACTGAAGCAAAGCCACCAGATACAACTGCGACTTCATGACCCAATTTCTGCAAAGTTTTAACTAAAGTTCGCGCGCCAGGCGTTAATTTAATTTCCTGTCGAACTTCGTCGAGAATTTCTG
>B570J14230_10001130_pt1 | contig 10735 bp, 10 predicted proteins | sample LakMenepilimnion_3_FD_14230 | JGI IMG/M metagenome (IMG submission 14230) | reverse complement strand
TCTTCTCCCCCTGCTTGCCTTTACCCGTCATTTTCGGGTTGACAGACTATTAGCCCTCACAGACAACTTTTTCAGCAAACCCTAATTATTACCACCTAAAAGAAACAAACTAATTAACGTGCCACTATTCCAAAGACTGTGGAGAAGCATAGAAGAAAGTAGATTGCGCGATCGCGTGTAAACTATTCCTAAGACTATTCCTAATGCTGTCAGCGGGAGTATTTCTGATAAACTGAGGTGAGCAGCCGCAAATAACAAACTACTGATCAAAATTGCCCCCCAAACCGAAGTATAACGAGTCAGAGATGGTAATAAAAAACCTCGAAATAGAAACTCCTCAAAAAATGGTGCAGCTATAGCTGCGGTAAAGAAAAATATGCCTAATGCAGTATTATCCCGGCTTTCTAGTGCCATTTGTAAAAGTGGATTACTGCCACCTTGTCCTTGCCACAATTTTTGATTAATCAGTGATACTACTACCACAATCGGTAAAGCCGTGCAATAGCCACCGAATCCCCACAAAACCCAATTACCAAAGAAATTGAAGCGAAACCAGTTGTTAGGAAGAGGGAAAAAACGCCTAATGGAAAAATATAGAACTGACAAAGAACCAAAAGCCACTAACATATAACTAACTAAAACTACAGAAGCTTCAATTCTGGCATTTCCTGTACCACGAGGAATAGGTAAAATAGATAATAATTCGGGGATAAATAATTGTCCCATTAAGAAAAATCCGAGGACAAAAACCTGAATAATTATTTCCCAATTCCAAGGAGTTGACCAAACTAAATCACCATTTGTAGCTAGTATGGATGTTTGACCTTTAAGCAATCGTTGAACCAATAAGAAAAGCAGCATAATTAGCCCTAAAAAAGCTGTTAAGGTGGGTATAGTAGCAATTACCGCCAATTTTAACAATGCTTGGGTTGCCGCTGCTTGTTGGGCAATTTTCAGAGAGGATAAAGCTTCCTGACGTTGTTGAAGTTGATATAATTTTTCTAACGCCGTAGAACGAAACCAACTATCTAAATTTTGTTGAATTAGCTGTTCAGCTTTAGGAAATAACCGGGGAGGTTGACTCCACATTCCGCTTAATACTTGGGCAGTTTCTTGATATTTAGAATTGATATTTGATGATTGCTGTAATTGATTCCAAGTTTTAATAGCATTGTCTGTTTGCTGTTGCTGTGCTTGTAAAATTCCCAGCCGCAAATCTACTTCTGCTAATAATTTTTCTTGTTGTTGGATAGATTTTTGTAAACTTTTTTCTTCTGCGGAAACTGGAATTGCTGGCGAAGATTGCAGTTTTACTAATTTTTTATTAGTCGCCTCTAAACTAGTTTTGACAGATTCACTCGCTTCTTGATATTGCTTTGTCGCGCTCATCTTAGGATTAGCACCGAGAATAGATTCTTGAAGTGTTTGAATACTTTCGTCGCTACTGTCTTCTGGTTGCCATGCCTGAGCTTGTAAGACAATATTTGTCTGGTACAATTCTAGACGACTCTGGAACTGAGGTTTTTGCCAGCTACTTAATAAAGATAACCCTGACAACATTATCGCTAACAAAGTTAGCCCAATTAACAGCAACCGTTTAATTGTCATCTATCCCCCTTGAACTTACAAGTACAGGAGCATTAGCCCCTTGGCAATTATAAGCCAGTACCGCAGGGTAGAATTAAAATTTAAAAAAAGTAGCTTAGATCAGGTTTATATGGGCTTTGAGCCATTGTTCTAGGTCGGTAATGTCCACAAAGTCTAATAATGCTTCTCCCAGGTCTTCTAGTTGTTCTATTGTAAGATTGCTGATAGTTTCGATGTAATTACCGCTCAATTTCCCAAATCGCTTGGATAACTGACGGAATAGTAAGTTTGTTGCTTCATCTTGTTTACCTTCTTGCTTTGCTTCTTGATATACCCTAGTTTGCTTGATATCACTGACTAAAAACATCGCTTCTATCTCCTGACGGCTTAATTGTGAAAATTTGGACACCAAGACAGTCTCCAGCAACTCTATAACTGACGGAATAGTAAGGTCGTTGCTTCTTCCTGCTTTGCTTCTTGATATACTCTTGTTTGCTTGATATCACTGACTAAAAACATCGCTTCTATCTCCTGACGGCTTAATTGTGAAAATTTGGACACCAAAACAGTCTCTTGTATCTTAGAGGTGACTGTATTGATGTAGCTGCAATTTTACTGGTTTATCCTGTTCATAAATAAACTGTTCTTTCATCAACAAAGCCATTTCCGCTTTTTGCAATTCCACTCCTAAATACATGGCATGGGAAACTTGTAAACCCGGACAATCTGTGAATATTTGCTGGGAAAGTTTATGTGCAGATTTACCAGAATAACAATTAACTACTTCTCCAGAACCAGGGGTTGTATGTTCAACAATAATTTGATGATTCTGAATAGTAATAATAAAACTACCAGCAGGATCAAAATAGTCTTTTTGTTGAGATATTTTAAGATATTGAGATGAAATGACATTGGCGACATTTTCAAAACAATCATCATAAATATGGGCGCTTTGACTAATAGTAATTAATGCCCCCATTTTTAATGTATGAGCAGTTCTTTTAAGCAAAGAATTATAAATATACTTTTGTAAAGCCCTTAATCCCATAGCATTTGCTGGCCAAGCTGAGAACATATCATTACTACGAAAAGTTGCAGTTAAAGATAGTTCATTATCAACTATTCTCACCCAAACATGATTTAGACAAGGGGGATTGTCATTATCATCTTGACTAGCATCCCATAAGGACATTACAGCCCTCGCAGAATCAATATCATTGGCTAATTTTTCAATGACTTGTTCAATTTGATCACGTCCAAACCAAGAACGTAAACGTTGCCCATAAGTATATTTTACTCCTTCTCGATTGGGTGCATCATCTAAAATTTGCGAAATATATTCTTCTAGAAAACTTCTATCTATGGGTAAATAATTGGGTTCGGGAAAATAGAAATCCTCCGGTTCTTCGGTGACAACTGCCATTAAATCTATCAATTCTTGCCATTTACCATCATAGCCAGTGGGTCTAATTGTACCAGTGGTTTTAATTCTATGAATGATTTTTACCCAAGTTTCAGCAATTGTCTTACCTTCAATTCTGTGTCCATAGCGTGTTCCTGGTAAAACAGTTGGTTCAATTGTAGTCATAGGAAATTCTACAGGTATTCCCCAAGGTGCAACGGTTTCTTTTTGGGCGTAATATTGAATTTTTTCGACAGCATCAGCAATTGATGTAGCGTCTTGAATTTCTACGGAATGGCGTAATTTTTCCAAGGCATTGATATCAATATCAATATCAATATAACCAGAAATAGGAGAACAAATTACCCAAGATTTTCGCCCAGCGTCGCTAATACTTTCTGCCACACCATGACGGAAGAAATCACTTAAACATTGACAACCACCGGCATTTTTATCTTCTTTGGTAGCGTTGAGAATAACTAAATACCGCACATGAGGATTTAGCAATAAGTTGCGAATTAGTAAGTTGATACCTCTAGTAGGTGAGTATAACTGTCCGATTACAGCATATTCATTTGATTGTAGATGTTTAGCGATCGCTTGTTTCACCATCCATCCTGTAATCACTGCGGTTTGACCACTACCATAAATCAATTGGTTTGGTTTGTGTTGTGCTGTGTAATAGAATTGGGTGATTTGACCCATATTAAGATAACCACTCACTGAGTTTTTATTCAGGATACAATAATAATCCATTCATCTTTCAATCTTTCCTTAACCCATCTTTTCAAATACTTTGAACATCGGCAGGTACATAGCCAACAAAATTGTCCCTACCATTCCCCCCAATACCACAATCATCACGGGTTCTAAAACGCTGGTAAGTGATTTAACTGCCTGTTCTACTTCGTCTTCATAGAAATCAGCAACTTTCATCAACATTCCATCTAATTGACCGGTTTCTTCACCGATACTCATCATCTGAATTGCCATACCAGGAAAAACCGATTCTTTGAGCAAAGCCACACTAATCATCCCCCCCTGTTGAACTTCTTCACGAGCAGCATCAATAGCGTTAGCAATAACTTGGTTTCCAGATGTATCTCGCACAATTTCTAAACAGGTTAAAATTGGTACTCCAGAACGAGTTAATGAACCAAAAGTCCGACTAAAACGGGCAATGGAAGATTTTTGAATTAAATCACCAAACAAAGGTAATTTCAGAGCAATACCATCAATATTTAACCTACCAAGAGGGGTTTTGTAATACTGCTTATAGGCAAACGATAATGCAAACAAAATCCCAATAATCAATAAAGACCAGTAACTTCGCAATATTGAACTACAGTCCATCAAAAATTGCGTAAGTGGTGGTAATTCTATACCTATATCTTTGAAAATGGCGGCAAAAATGGGAATTAGAAAGACTGTCATCCCTACAAAAATAGCAGTTGCCAAAAACCCTACTACCACTGGATAAGACATAGCCGATTTAATTTGGTTCTGCAACCGCGCCATATCTTCTAATAGTTTAGCTAAACGATTTAAAACCTCATCTAGCACGCCCCCAATTTCTCCAGCTTGTACCATACTCACATACAAACCATCAAAACAATCAGGATGTTTACGCATGGAATCTGAGAGGTTAACTCCAGTTTGAACATCAGCACTAATTTCAATTAAAGCCGCTTTAAGTTTAGGGTTACCACACTGTTCAGAGAGTACACCCAAGCCTCTAACTATGGCTACACCTGCATTTACCAAAGCAGCAAATTGACGAGAAAAAACCGCTTTATCTTTTACAGAAACCTTAACAAAGGAATTCTGAATTTTCTGGATATCAAACCGAGAAGCCAAGCTTTGAGATTCTTTTAACTCTTGAACAACAAAACCTTGATTTCTAAGATTAGTCCGAGCATCAGTCAAGGAATCAGCGGTAAATTTTTCAGTTCTGGATTTTCCTTGAGAATCACGAATACGAGCAACGTAGGTAGGCATAATATTAATTTAAAATTTTAGAATTGGTAATCGGTAATCGGTAATCGGTAATCGGTAATTGGTAATCGGTAATTGGTAATTGGTAAACATTTCCCCCTGCTCCCTGCTCCCTGCTCCCTGCCTATTACCTGTTAACGCAATTTAGCTCCTGCTGGGGCTGTCGCACCAATTAGACGCTGGACTTCATCTGGTTTAGAGGTTTTAGAGATTGCCGCTTCAAAAGAAATAGTTCCAGCTTTGTATAAATCAGCCAAAACCTTTTCTAGAGTTTGCATTCCCAATTTACCACCAGTCTGAATAGCTGAGTAAATCTGTGCTGTTTTTCCTTCCCGAATCAAGTTAGAAATAGCGGGAGTAATCACCATGATTTCTTGAGCCATAACTCGACCATATTCATTAGCTTTGGGATTTTTCTTAGGTACTAAAGTTTGACTAAAAACTGCAACTAAGGAGTTAGATAACTGCACCCGCACCTGAGTTTGTCTTTCTGAGGGGAAAACGTCAATAATCCGGTCAACGGTTTGTGCAGCAGAGCTTGTATGTAATGTACCAAATACCAAGTGACCTGTTTCTGCGGCGGAAATTGCCAAAGCAATTGTTTCTAAATCCCGCATTTCTCCTACGAGAATAATATCTGGATCTTCCCGTAAAGCTGCTTTCAAAGCATTAGCAAAACTCTTCGTATCTTCCCCTAATTGGCGTTGGTGGACTAGACTTTTGATAGGTTCATAAACAAATTCTACAGGATCTTCAACCGTTAAAATGTGTTCTGCCCTAGTCCGATTAATTAGGTCAATCATTGCCGCTAAGGTAGTAGTTTTACCAGAACCAGTTGGACCTGTAACGAGAATTAATCCTCTAGGTTTTTCCGTCATTTCCCGAACTATATCGGGCAAACCTAATTTTTCAAAGTTAGGAATTTTAGAACTTAATGCTCGTAAACAAGCAGCAAAAGCACCCCGCTCTTTGTAGACATTCACCCGAAACCGAGCTAATCCTTTTACACCATAAGAACAATCTAATTCCCAGGTTTGCTCTAAGGTTTTGCGCTGAGTGTTATTGAGCATACTAAAAATTAACCTTTGGCACTCATCAGCAGTTAAGGTATGTTCACCAATAGGTGTTAGATGTCCACTAATCCGAAAATAGGGAGGCAAACCAGCAGATAGGTGTAAGTCTGAGCCACCCATATTAATTAGTTGCTCCATCAAGTCTTCAATCATCATTTCCATAGTCTTGTTCCACTCCCGTTAATTAACAATAAAAAACTGCAAACTCTCAATTCAAAATGTGTGGTTAATCTGTAAATCGAGGTGTCATACAGTAAGGACAATCTAACCATTCTGGTTGTAATTCCCCTGTACAAGTCCGACAAGTCAGACCACTTTTGCGTTTAGCCTTTAATTCAGCTTCTAAACCTGTGTCTGTAAATGTTACCCGTTCTACCTCTTCTAGGGTAGTTGCACCTTGGCGAACTAGGTCTAAACTGTATGCCAGTAAGGTTTTCATACCCTCTTCAACAGCCACTTCTTTGATCCTTTCTGTAGGTGCTTCCTTGTTAATAAGGGTTTGTAATTCTTCAGTAATCCGCATCACTTCATAAACACCACAACGCCCCTTGTAGCCAATGCCATTACATTTTGGACAAAGATTTTTACGGCTGACTATTTCTTCTGGTGGGATAATATTGGCTTTATAGAAAGTCACCTGAGCCTCTTGGGAAGCTGATAAACCATAGCGAGCGAGTTCTTCAATGGTGGGACTATAGGCAATCCGACATTCAGAACAGACACGACGAACTAGACGTTGTGCTAAAACACCAATGAGAGAACTGGAAACCATGAACGGTTCAATACCCATTTCTCCTAAGCGAGCGATCGCTCCCGGCGCATCATTAGTGTGTAAAGTAGTTAATACCAAGTGACCGGTTAATGCCGCCTCAATCGCCGTTTTTGCAGTTTCCTTATCTCGTGTTTCCCCCACCAGTAACACATCTGGATCTTGACGTAAAAAAGCCCGCAAAGCCGTCGAGAAATCCAACCCCTTTTCCCGAATTACCTGTACTTGAGTAATCCCCGGTAAACTGTACTCAATCGGATCTTCTACCGTACTAATATTAATCCCCGGATCATTCTTTTCTGACAGTGCCGAATACAACGAAGTCGTTTTACCCGAACCAGTTGGTCCTGTCACCAAAATCAACCCAAAGGGCTTACTCACCATATCCTGAACAATTTTTAAGGTTTCTGGGTCAGTAATTAACTTATCTAAACCCAATTGAGTAGAGGAGTTATCTAAAATCCGGAGAACAACCTTTTCTCCATAACGACTAGGTAGAGTATTTACCCGAAAATCCACCTTTCTCCCCGCAAATATCCGGCGGATACGTCCATCTTGAGGTAAACGTCTCTCCGCAATGTCCAAATTAGAAATAATTTTAAATCTGGCTGTTACTGCCGGGATAATTTTTTTCGGCATATTTTCAAATGCCTCACGTAATACCCCATCCTTACGGAAACGAATCCGTAAATATTCTTCCTGGGGTTCAATGTGAATATCCGAAACACCCTCACTTAAAGCCTTCAACAAAATCCGATTCACAAGTTTAATAATAGGTGCATCATCAGCACCCTTCATCGCCTTATCTAAATCAACATCATCATCACTACTTTCCTCTATTTCCAGATTTTCTAAATTGTCTAAATCCCCCTTAACATCATAATTTTTTTGTTGATCTAAGGTCTTTTGGCGGGCAGCTTGCTCATTTAAGTATTGATTAATAATGCCCAAGTAATCTTTCTGCGTAATTACCCGCCGCTGAAAAGACAAACCTTTAGGACGCAAAATTCGGTTAAGATCATCAGAAGCGTCTAAATTATCTGGGTCAACCATCGCCATCAAAATATAAGGTGACGGTTGGTCATCATGTCTTGACAATGGCACTAGATAATGGCGACGACATAGCTCCACAGGAATGAGTTCTTGAATCAGCATCCCCACGTTTGTTGTATCAATTTCGTTGATTTCAGTATCAAGCGACTCAATACCGTATAAAATTTTAAGTTCAAATAAATGTTGTTTTTTGTATGCTGTTACCTGTTCAGGAGCTAATTTTCGGTTAGTAACTGACTCTAATACTTCTGTCAGCAGCTTGCCAGACTTGCGGCTCATAGCTAAAGCCTGTCTCATTTGTTCATTATTGATATATCCAGATGCTACTAGTTTATTAGCAAAAGGCGAAAACTCAGTTCTGATCGTTATCGCCGTACTGCGCCCTTGTGGTGATGAGTAAGTCATAAGCAAATGGGTTAGGGTAGGGGAATCTCTTCTTTAAGTATTCCCTGACGGTGGTACATACTTCTCATTGATACTGTATTAAATTCTAGCCAACAACCTTTTGATGTAAAAATTTTTATATTGACAATTTATCACCATAAAATAACAGTAATATCACGTCCTACTGAAATATTAGTAACTAATATAACCTCTATTGTGTTACTAAACACGGGATTGAACCCATAATTATCTCACTCGCTGAATGCTGAAGGCCGAATGCTGATAGCCTGTTAAATTTCTGCTGTTAAAAGCATCTAGGATGGGTAGATAATAGTAAACGAAAATAAACAGGTAAACTATTTAAAGAAGAATTCAGGAGTCAGAATTCAGGAGTCAGAATCAATCAGTCGGGGGTTCAGACCCACAAACGATTGAAGACCACCAAATCCTAGATGTGGTGGGGATCTTAAACCCGGTTATTCATCCGCCACTCGCACAGAATTCAGAATGGATTCTGACTCGGTGACTCCTGAATTCTGTTGGATAAACCAGGAATTGGGCGAATCAACTAAAGATATAGCAAGTAGTTGCTAAAGTTACCGAAAACGCCTAAGTCTACCGCAAACCATTCTTCTCAGCACTTCAGTGACTGAGTTTTCCACTTACCACATATTCTTATGAAAAGTGACTCCCCGTCCGAAATTAACCCCCAAGACTCTAGCAGCGAAGCTAATGAGCAAGTAGCAAACCAAATAAATGAACAGGGAGATAATATACTCACTGAAGAAAATGGTAGTGCTACAGCCAATCCCATTGAAGTAGATATCGCTGTCTTAGCAGATTTATCTCAGCAAATTGAAACTCTCAAAGCTCAATTAGAAGACCGTAGCACTCAATATATGCGAATTGCCGCAGATTTTGAGAATTACCGCAAACGAACTGCCAAAGAAAAAGAAGAAATTGACCTACAGGTAAAGCGCAACACAATTACGGAATTGCTACCTGTCGTTGATAATTTTGAACGAGCGCGAGCGCACCTCAAACCCCAAGGCGATGGTGAAATGACAATTCATAAGAGCTATCAAGGGGTTTATAAACAATTGGTGGATTGTCTCAAACGTTTAGGTGTAGCACCCATGCGCCCTGAAGGTCAAGAATTTGACCCGAATTTGCATGAAGCTGTGATGCGAGAACCAACCGACGAACATCCAGAAGGAACTATTTTAGAAGAGTTAGTTCGGGGCTATTATTTTGGCGATCGTGTACTCCGCCATGCGATGGTAAAAGTAGCTGCACCGAGAGAAGATATATCTGTGGACTCAGAAGATTTGTCCAATCAAGATAACGGTTAGCCATACTCTCTAATCTCAAAATAACGTAGTATACTGGGGTTAATCGTATTTAACCGAAAGATGAAATACCTAACCCCAGAACAAGTTTACAAACAATTTGGCTATCACCCTAAGACGACGGCAGAATGGGCTGACTTAGGGAAAATAGAATGTATCCGTTCCCCTGGGGGACACCGGAGATATCCAGAGTCAGCCTTTATCAAAACAGTTCCAACGGATAAAGAGCGGGTTCTTTACGCCCGTGTCAGCACAAAAACCCAGTTGTTAGACCTTGACACACAAATAGAATTTTTAGGCAAAACTTACCCAGGATGTCGAGTCGTCAAGGATGTTGCTAGTGGCATGAACTGGAAGCGGAAAAACTTTCTTAAATTAATGACTCAAGTTGCCCAGAATCAAATCTCTGAAATTGTCGTGGGACATAAGGACAGGTTATGCAGATTTGGTTTTGAGTTCGTTGAGTGGTTTTGCAACCTTCACGGCTGCAAAATTGTTGTGGTGAACAATGCCAAGCTATCGCCGCGCGAAGAGTTGATGCAGGATTTTATGGCTATCATGAACTGCTTTTCCTCCAAACTTTACTTTCTTCGGGCTTACAAGAAAAAAATAGCCGAAGAGCAAAATATTCATGAAACAAATAGTAGTCAATATGAGTCAATGGGGGTATAATAGTAAAAGACGTAGCAAACCAAGTCCATGAAACTGGACTTTTTTATCATACAAAGAACAAGGTTCAAAGCCTCTCCCCGTTGCGGGGAGAGGTTTACCAGAGGGGTTTCATATTTGGTTAAACTATGAACCGTTTGCAGTATAGAAAGTTTTGGTATCGAGGTCACACAAAAGTTTGTAACCAAATTATTGTGAAGGCTTATGATACTAAGATGGACGACAAAGGTGTGGTGTGGTTGCGTTTTGGAGGATTAACTCCATGTAAAACTCTTAAGTTACCAACGACTTTACCAATAAAGTGTCAGCTAAGGCTAATTACTCCCGGTTCGCTCATTTTTTTTGGAGTTCGAGAAATTGCCAAAAAAATAGAAAATCTAGGTTTCGTAATGGTTTTAGCGATTTCCCGAAATTTAGCTTGAACTACCCTCGGTGCTAAAAACTCTATTTTTAT
>B570J14230_10001129_pt1 | contig 10743 bp, 4 predicted proteins | sample LakMenepilimnion_3_FD_14230 | JGI IMG/M metagenome (IMG submission 14230) | reverse complement strand
GTATTGATTTTAACCCACCACCTTTAGCGTATTCTTCATCATCCATAAACATTTCAAGGTCTTCTACGCTATTGATTGGCTTTGATGCAGTAAAAGTATCAACATCATTTAACTCCTCAATATCTACACCATCTTCAATATCATCGTAAGTACAATTAACATTTACACTTCCTTCTGCTACATACCAATTTCTTCTACCTTGCTTGTAAACAAATATTGTTGCTGGGTTTTTGCTTCTTCCATAAGTACCTTCTACTTCTCCACCATAACCATACATTTCGCCACCTTTAGCAAATTCATCTTCTCCAATTTTTTCTACTTTCAATCCCATACCATTAGCCATACGCTCAATCATATTTTGAATCTTAGTTGTAGTGACTGAATATTTTTTTGTAGAGATACTTACTGTTTTACCTTTTCTTTTAGCAATCAAAGTTCCATAATTTCTTAACAAAACAACATCGCCCATAGTAGAGTAGTGAGTTGAAAGATTACCTACCTTCAATTCTTTTTTGTCAGATAAAAATGATTCAATCACTCCTTCGTTTGTTGTAACAGTAGAGCCTTTAGCGTATTCAACATTCATACCTTCTTCACCAAATCTTTTTTTGTTGAATCCAATAAGCGTTTCTGCCATTATTGCTCTCTTTTTCATTTTACCAGTAGCAACCTTTTCTACTTTGCGAATAGAAGTTAATGTTAAGTCTTTACCTGCTTTTATAATTCCTTTTTTCTCTGCGAACTTGCTTACAATACCTTTCTTACCTGATAGTGCTGGTTTTATCCACTTCTTTTTACCTTTAAGAGTTTTACCTTTAGCGTATTCTTCATTATCCATTTTGAATGGTAAAGAAATAGTTTTAGCTAACCCTTGAGCCATTAAAATTTTCTTAAACTCAATAGCTTCTTCTTGTGTTTCAAAATTTTTAGAGTGAGCCTTGTTTTCAAAGTCAGTATATTTTAAAGTAATTGTAGTACCTTTTTTGCCGAAATGTTTTTTCATACCTGTACTAATTTTTTTCATTTTATTTTCCATTTTATATTTTTTTTTAAGTTTATTTTTCTAACATTAATTCACAAAATTCATAAAGACCTTGCCACTTTTCTAAAACTTCGCCTTCTGCATCTTCCATCATCATTTCAGCGAAATCTTTTAGTCCTTTCCATTTATCTTCTACGGACACCTCTTCAATTTCCTCTTCTTGTGACTCCTCAGACACTATCTCTTCTTTTGTGAACTCTTTTACCCCAGACATTATTTCGCTCTTCACAAAGTAAGGAATCATTATAGAATCATCTTTTATGTGCTTAGACAAAACAGATTTTAAAGTTTCTATTCTCATTTTTTCTTCATCGCTCATATTTGCATCGGTAAATGTATAGCCAATATACTTATCTACAAACTCAAATAAATCAGTTCCTTGAATTGAATTGTTATCCGAGTATTGCTCTAAATATCTTCTTACTATCCACCACTCTCTCATACCGCCTTTTGTTACATCGGAATAGGTGAGAGCCATAAATGATATTAGAACAAGTCTGCTATCTGTGAATGTTATTTTTTCTTCGACATTATTATCTAAAATCAAAGTGTTGAGTGATTTCATTTCTGATGCCCAACTTTCTCCATACAAACTTGAAGGAATGTAATTTTTGAACCATTCGTAAAATTCAGAATATTTATATTCTGACGTACTTACTTCTATTGCTTTATCCATTGTATTTGTTTTTGTTTTATTTTCAATATTTGCTCCATCTTCGTACTTTTCTGGATTGTGTCCCCATATCAATAAAGACGTATGCTTTCTTGTTTTGTTACCCTTGTCATCGTATAGACCACCTTTATTTCCACTCATTCTACTTACAAAACTAATTTGTTTTTTCGCCCAAGTCCACATAGTAGGAGTCCATTCTTGCATAGGTGTTTGTTTCATTTTCATAACCCATCTTGCACTTTCTCTACCACTACTAATACCTTGCTCACTCGCTTCTTGAGATGAAAGACCTGCATCTTTTCCTTCCTGTGAATTATAGAATTTTTCTAACTCACTCTTGCTCATATTAACAAGTGACTTCCACTTTTTATATGTTTCTTTGTTTTCAACATTGCCACCATCAGCCATTTCGTTTTTTATTTTAGCTTCTTGTTCAAGCATCTCTTTTGTTGGCTTCCTCCCACTCCCTTTGTTTTCTCTAATATTATCCCATAAACCACGCTTAGAGTAAGTTCCATCGGCTCTTTTAATAAGTTCACCACTTTTAGCGTATTCCATATATGAGTTCATTATTTTATTTTTTTAACCAATCCAAAGTTTACACCAACCGCCTAATTTTATAGTCCCTCTAATTTGAGAACAAATATATGTTTTTTTAACATAGTTTTGAAACGTAAAAATACAATTAGAGCATTTGTGTTTTCCACTTGCAACATCTACATAAGCAGACTCTTTTTTAGCCATTTTATAAGGAGGAGTTCCGCTACCTAAAATATAATATAGCAACGGCTTTTTATCCCTAAGTTCTTTCGGCTCTCTTTGGAAAGTTTCAATAACTCTTTTCGTTTCATTTGGTGCTTTGTCATAAGCATCTTCGTATTGTTCGTCTATTGTCATTTATTATTCTTCGAGTGTAAATATATCAACTATTTTTTGAATTTGACTATCTATTGCTTCCATTAATGCACCTTCTACCGCTGGGTTGAAAGTTACATCTCCACCTGCCGATGTTTCAGTAAACACGCTATTTTCAACAAACTGCTCTAATACATACATATCCGCAACTTCTTTAAAATATTGACTACCTGTTGCAAATGTAGGTTTTTCATTCGCTACTTCTAAAGTTTTCATAATCTCCAAAAAGTTCTCGTATGACATTGTTACTCTTTGGGAACAAGCTATACTTGATTTTGCACCTAACATATTAGTAGGGAAAGTTAATTTAAAAAACTTCTCTAAAGAATATCTTTTTACTTGATTAGTAGAAACGCTAACATCTGGAAAGTTAAGACTCTTTTTAGAAATTTCTAAATTATCGCTATCTATATCTACACCTAATTGACTTAATTGATATGCAAAAAATTCAGCGTATCTAAGTTCACTTGAAATAATTTTAACAGTTAATGAATTCGTGAAATCTTCTATTGCCATTTGTTGAGGCAACACATCTCCATCGAAATAAGCACTACAAATATTATTTGAATCCTCTCTTAAAGAATATGGCATTGAAATTCTAATTGCCGAATAACCGCTTTTGCTTGAAATCTCAAAAGTAAATTCATCACCACTGTTTAAGTAATTGTCATTGTAATCTCCTGCAATTTGTTTATTATTTTTCTTTGCATTGTAGAATCTTGCTATGCAATACCAATACATATAATTTGTCATCAACCTATCTATGTTCTTTGTGTTACCATCAAATAAAATAGGGTACTCAAGGCTTCCTTCTTCATTGTTATAACGAGATAGTAATTTATCGTAAGTTGTTGAAACCATAGTTCCTTCGGTATCTGTATTGTTTGAAATTTCGATACCTAATCTATCAACGCCTTCGTTCATTGTGTATTTAGTAATAGTCCCAGGCAATTCATTGTCTTTTGCTAACATAAAAGTTTTCAAAATACTTCCAACAATAAAATATTTTGGTGCATCGCTTGATGTATCAAAACTACCTACAATTTTATTCCAAACATTATCTTTGTAGCTTGGTGCAATAAGTTTTAATTCAATAAGACTTTTTCTATTTCTCTCCCACTTATCTTGAATATCAACTTCTTTAAATAATTGAGAAAATGGTTTTGTCCCAGTTGACTTATCTGTAACACCAACAAAATTTACAATTATATTTGAAGGTATAAATTCACTTGCTTCAAAAGGGAAAGTAATTCCTGTAACTACTGCTGGCTGAGAAAAATCAATTTCGTATTCGTATCTCTGAATAGATAACTGAAACTCTCCATCTTTGTCAACATTAATTGGAATCTCTTTTAAAATACAATAGTTGTGAACCTGACCAATCTTCATTATGAAAGACTTTAAATTGTTCATCAACGTAGCGTATTCAACACCTTGCTCTCGAATATTTGAAATTCTATTTTTAATTTTTTCTATTTCTTTTTCATCGTGTTTAATTTCTCTCTCAGAACTTTTGTATTCAGACTTTAACTCACTAACATCACCGTATGAAGCAACTAAATCAGAAAGTCTTTTATCTTCTTCTTTATACTTTGCCATATCAACACTTAGAGTTCCAACAGAAGCCATATCCTCTTTGTTTAGTGCTTCTGAAATCTTATCTTTAATTTCGGAAATTTGTTTTTTTACTTTAGTAACTTGCTCTTCTAATTCAAAAATTTCTTTTACTTTTCCGTGAATTATTCTTTTTGCTTTCGTTCTTAAACCTTGCTCGTCAACTTCAAATTTAAGTACATCATATTTTCTAAAAAGTTCATTTTTAGCGTTATCAACTTTTTCTTGTAGTGCTAAAATATCTTTTTGATATTCTGCAATATAAGTAATTTGCATAGTCGCTTTGTCGTCTGCAAAAGAATCAATTAAAGCAATAGCATCCGCTTGATACATTTCTAAGTTGTCATACATCTTATCAAAGGAACTTGTTATAACTTCTCCTTCTTCATCAAGTTGTGGATTTGAATCCTTTTTATAGAAATTAGAATTTTTCAACACCATTTTACTTGCAATAGCGTTTCTTACTTCTCTCTCTAAATTTTTAGGTTCGTACTCTTTAACTGTACATTGCTCTAAAAAACTATGTCCGCCAAAAGATGTTTTTGAATCTTCGTTTCCAATATAGAAAGGGAATTTATCAACAGTTTTTGCCTTGTAATCTTTCTTTGCTAATGCACCTACATAAGTACCTAATTTTATTTGCTCCTCAATAAATTCTCTTAATCTTTGAGTGAAAATATCGTAAAAGTTTTTTTGTAATTGAAAGTCTGAGAAATATAGAATTTTAGTGTAGTTTTTAATATCTTCTTTTACTTTCGCTCTAAATCTCGCACCAATCTCTCTCATTGTTTCATTGAAAGGGTCAATAGCGATTGCACTAAAAAAGTCATCTGAACTAAATAGATGCGAAGATTGTTCTTGGTCAGAACTTACGTTTGCAGATAGTGAACGCAATTTTCTTTCCATCATAGCCGATAATCTTGACTCCGAAGGTATTGATGAAACGATGTATGTAAATTGAGGAGGGTATACCTGACCTGTTCTATTAATCCTACCCAATTTTTGAACTTCTTTATTTATGTCAAGTTCCATTTGAGTAATAATCATTCCTCGTTTTTTTACTTCATCTTTATTTTCAAGTGTAGTTGGCCAGCCTGACTCAACTTCCATTATTACACCATCAACCTCAACTTGTGTTTTTTGAATTGGATAAAAAATCTTAGCACGACCTACTGGTCTGCCGTGCATTGAGATACCAACAGCACCACTCTGATTGATTATTAGAGCATCAATTTTGTTTTCATTATACTCTTTTACTACAACAGTTGTTGGCTTAACTTCTCTTTTTGTAATAACACCTTTATCAAAATTTTTGTTAGAGAAAGAAACCTGTAATTGTCTTCCAGTTATTTCATTAATAGAATACCCAGCATCTTTTATTCTTTGCTTAATCTCATCAATAGGTGCAATAGAAACGCCTGTAGTTGCTCTTAATATTCTACCTAAAATAACTTCGTATTCCCCACCTAATTCTGTTCTTAACTCTCTTGACATAGGATGATAGTCGTCAAATACACAAATAGTTTTTGATGAAATAACTCTATCACCATCATCCGAAACCGTTTCAACATTTTGTTTCCAACGCATTGTGTAGAATAATAAATATGCAATATAAAGTTTAAAATCATTTTCGATTTCATCTCCCATTTGATACCTGTCGCTCTCTTTCATTGTTTTAAAAGACTTAGGCATATTGCTTAACGCTGACTCCAAAGTATTTGCTACGGTAATGATTGGCTTAATACCATTTTTAAGTTGTTCTAAAGAATACTCTACTGTTTGTTGAATTTTTAAACCTAACAAAAAGAAATTGAACATTTGAAATTCAAGACCATTAATAGACCTCGCTTTGTCAATTTCATCTTTTGTTCCAGCTAAAGGCTCTGTTGGAAATTCTCTTGCTTCAAGTTCATCTTTAAACGATTTTATAACCCCGTGAACCTTTTTTTGAAATTGTCTAACCTCTCCAAACAAATCAGCAACAGTATTCATTCTAATTGCTTGTTGAGTACCAACTTGGTCGCCAGGCTCGTTTTTAGCATATTCGTAATTTGATGTTCCTTGAATAAGTCTTTCTCTCCTTAGTAATTGACCATTTCTAACCAACTCAACAGACACCGCTTCTTGCAATGCAGTGTCACCATCAGTAAATGTTTCAATCAATTCTTTTGTTGATAAACCTGTTTCTCTCATACTCGTTTTAATAGCGTACAAAGGCATATTAACCGCTCTCTTTGAGTAAGTAGCTGAAATGTATGTAGTCATCGCAGAAAGACCTACAAACTTAGATATTGTTTCAAAAATGTTTGATGGGTTATCTATTGTTCCACCACTCGCAGAATGACTTTCATCTAATATTACTACGCTATTATTAACAAAATTTTGAAGGTATGCAATTTTAGGATTTAATACCTGTCTACCTCCTGTTTTCTTTACATCTTCGTATAGATTAGAAATTTGACTATATGGCATTACAAACAATTCATATTTTTTTGGCAAGTTCAATAGCGTAACATCTTGGTCATAATCATAAGTCCATTTGCCTTGCTCTTTTTTATACCCCATAGCATCTTTTAACTCATCCTCGGTCATCGCTTTGTAAATGACATTTCCGTTTTTATCAAAAATGTCTTCTTTGCTTGGAAAGAAAGGAGTCAATTTCATCCTTCCTTCTTTTTGAGCAACACTCAACGCTCTCTCTTGTTCAATAAGCGAAACTGGATTTTTTTTAGTTACAAAAGTGCCTTCTTCATTAAACTTAGTTCTATAAAGTTCAATCAAATCTGACATTATACTTTCATAATAATCAGCATCTTCTTCAGATAATTTTTTAGGATAAGATTTAAGTTTGTTTATAGAAAATCTTTCTTCATCTGGAAACGAATACTCTACTCTTACATCTTCTATATCTTTTAAGTCACTTATTATGTATTTAATGAGTTCTTCGTCAGTCCATATATCTTTCCTTACTTGCTCCTTTTCCATAGCAACCTCGACTACCCCTGCATCAAATCCAATATCATACAAATCTCTATAAATATCATTTATCAAATGCTTTTTCTCGGTAAAGAAAAATGGTTTTTTGCCTAACTCTAAAATTGAATATCGAATCAATCCTGCGGCTGTTCTACCTTTACCAACACCTGTTTGGTCAGCAATAATGATTGCATTTCCTTTTTCTTCGTAGGCATAAATTGCAGTTGCGATTGCATCAATTTGTTCTCTACCAAATCTCACAAGCCTTGTACCAGACTCATTTAATCTTGTAGGGTCGTAACATAAATCATCTACTGATTTATAGTGTAATTTTTTTGCTACATACTGCTCTACTGTTATTTTGTATTTATTTTGTATGTAACTTCTCAAAAGTAAATTAAAGTTCTTTGAATCTTGTGCCATCGCAAATGGAACAAGCGTATCAAGGCTTTCACAACTTTCAGATGCTGGGAAATATGGACTTTGTTTTTCTACAATGTTTGCACCTTCTGCCATTTTTTCTCCATCTAAAAAGTGTGTCGCATCTGACAAATCAGTTGCAGAACGATTTACTTTGCTTACTACCCACGCAGGTACTTTTGGTTTATCTTTCATAATTTCAGAAAGTTCTTCCGTGTGATGTTTTATTTGTTTATTGTTATTAAGTACCATTTCTGCGTTTTCGCTTTCAATAGTAGAGCCTTTAGCGTATTTTTCAACCTCTCTGTATAGTACATACCAAACACCTCTACTCATTCTGTTTTCGTATGGTAAAATAATGTCTGTTTCGTTTTCTAAATCTTTTTTTGCTTTAGCCATTTTATCAGTAAAATGGTATGGCTTATAAACTTTATTTTCGTGTTGAATATACTTTAAGTTATCTCCGTACAAACGTAAACTTGTTTCCTTGCCTACTAAACTACCACCCTCAATAGTAGTGCCTTTAGCGTATGATTCACTTTTACCCTTTGTGCCTATTGGTCGCAAATCGTATGCTTCGCCATCCAAACCAAAATCAAATGTATATCCAATTTTTTTAAGTTCGCTATTTGCTTTTGCTAACTCATCATAATCATTATCATTGATAGCATCAAGATATTCATCTAAAACTTCTTTTACATTTTCTGGTATGCTTTCGTAATCTTCAAACAAGTCAATCCCATTGTCATTAGCGTAAAATCTGTCGTCTTTATTTTCCATTGTATTTATTTTTTTTGCGAAGTTAATAAATTTATTATGAGTTTTGTTGAATAAAAACTGGCTTCAAACATTTTTGGCACTTACTAACGAAATTAGCAGTTGCTCCAAACCCTTTGAAACCACAATTTACACAATTATATGTATAATCTAAAAAGTATTTGTTTGTTTGTGAATTGATATAAAATGTAGATGCTTGTTTTCCTTGTAATGCAGACGCAACTTGTTTCCACATCTTTCCGTGACCTGGCTTTTCTTTATCAAAGTGTTCAGGGTCTAATTGCATCAAGCCTCCTATAGTTCCTTCTCCATCAAAATAAAATATCTCAAACACAATAGCGTGAGCAATCTCGTGTAAGATAACATCAGTCATATTTTCATTCCACTTGTCATCCCCTTTAACAAAGTCTATTGAAATCATTATATTTTTATTCTTTGACTTCAAAACTTCTTCGCTTCTTGGATTACACAAACCTGCCCAAGACTTTGACGTACCAAATTGAAATCTCCAACCTCTCTTAAAAACATTCATACTCGTTTGTTTAAGTAAGAAAGGTTTTAAATCTTGTATATCTTTTATCTTATCAAAGTAATCTACATTAATAAGTTTCTGACCTGCATCAAAAGTTTGTTCTACTATTTGTGGAGTAGCTTTTTTTACAGGTTGCATTTTTTTCATAAAGTCATCGAAAGCCATATCTTTATTTTTTAGACATTATTTTTTTACAAAGTTCCCACATTTCTGGAGTGAAGTTCTTAGGGTCTGTTTTTTTCATTATAAACAATAACTCTAAGTCTTCATCTTCATCGTAAAGTTTTAAATCTTTTTTTATTTTTGAAACATTAGTAGTGGGTGCTTTTTTAACGAACTCTTTTATATTAGCATCTTCTGGGAACAAATCAGTCCCTGCATTAATGTTTTGTCTTGTTTGTAATCTTGCACCTACTTTTTGTATTATCTCTTTTACATAGTCATCATCAACGTCAAGTACATAAAATTGGTCTTTAAGAGTTTCTTTCTCCTTTTTTTGTATTTCAAGTAAATCAATTTTATCCTTAATACTCTCGTACTTTTTTTGTAATTCTTTTTCTTTTGTAGCTTTTTTACTTTTGCTTAAATCACCATCATTCACTTCATCAATTTCGCTATCAATATCAGATTGTTCCGATTCATAATCATCAATTTTAAGTTGTATTGCATCTTCTAATTCTTGGTAGTCATCAGATATTGAAGCTATTTCGTCAAGCATTTTTTCATCAGAAAGATTGCGTAAGCGAAGATAAACTGTTTGCTCATACTCTCCATAATTCAATTCGTTTAATACTGTCGCTAAATCGGTCTTAACTTCTTTGTGAGGCTCTATATACCCGCCATCTCTAAAAAAGTATTTTGTATTTTTCCATAAATGCTCGTAATCAAAATTTGAATCTATTTTATTTACTTTTCCTTTAGGAGAATTTATTGGCAATTCCTTTTTTAAATTGTATTCAAACTCTTTTAAATTTTTTGACTTACGCAACAATTTTCTTCCATCTTGAGAGTTTAAAAGCCAATCACCCAAACTTCTCATATTTGAATTAGTATTTATTTCCCCGCCATTTTTTAATTTTGAATTATCAATGTAATCATAAGCGGAAATCATATCAATATTAAACTCTTTAGCAACATCTTCAGCAATAATTTCTTCAGCATTTTCATCAATGTCGCCATCTTCGTCTGCATAAATCTTTTTCATTCGCTCAACGTATTCTAACACATCTTTTTTGTTTGGAGGGTTATCTTGTGTGCGAACTACTATTGTGTCACCAGAAGCGTCTTTTAATGGCTTAAAACCATACATTGCACCCATTTCACTAACCCACTCCCAAAAAGGAATAACATCGTCTTGGTGTGCGTTTTCATTGTGTGCATTGTTATCTTTACGCATCAAAGCCAACCACTCTTTGTAAGTTTTAGCTTTTATTTCTTTTTCAAGTTTCCCACCATCTTTTAATCTATTTATACTATTCAAATCAACAATTTCTTTTGCAGTTATAGTGTAAACAGCTCCACCATCTTTTAATCTTAGTGCTTCACTTAACGCTATTGCTACTGCTTGTTTATGTTTTGTTATTTTCTTTCCGTGAGATTTAAGTTTGCCCTCTTTAAATTCGTGCATAACTTTTGCAACTTTCTGCTTTCTCTCTTCTACCTTGCTTTTAAATTTACTTTTTTCAGTATTGCCACCTTTTTTAAAGTGTGGTTCTGTTATAGGTACTCCGTTTCCTGCACTCTGATTGATTCTGCTTAATTCTCTCCAATGTTTTTTAGATGCGTGTTTGTTAA
>B570J14230_10001128_pt1 | contig 10754 bp, 10 predicted proteins | sample LakMenepilimnion_3_FD_14230 | JGI IMG/M metagenome (IMG submission 14230) | reverse complement strand
GTGGTAACACAAGATTCACATATGTTTCATGACTCTATTTTGAATAATCTGAAATATGCAAACCCTTATGCAAATGACTCTGAGATTGAGCAAGCTTGCCGTGCTGCACGAATATGGGAATTTATTCAAACTCTCCCNAATGGCCTAGATACCATAGTAGGNGAGAGAGGGCACAGATTATCTGGCGGTGAAAGACAAAGATTAGCTATTGCAAGATTGCTACTTAAAAAACCAAGAATTGTAATTTTAGATGAGGCAACAGCACATCTGGATTCAGAGAATGAAGCTTTAGTGCAAGCTGCTTTAAAGGAGGCTTTAATTGGCCGGACTAGCATTGTGATTGCGCACCGTTTATCTACAATTATTAACGCAGATCAAATACTTGTTATTGATGGAGGGTTGATTGTGGAAAGCGGAACTCATGAGCAACTAGTTGAAAAACGGGGACTATATTTTGATCTATATGAGAGGCAAAACCTGCAGGAAAATTAGTTCAGTCGCTTTTGTTTTGGACTAAATACAGCATCTTTGCGAATTGTTTCTCGACCAGCGTTGGCTGCGATTACTGCAATGTAAGGAAGGGTTAAAGCTCCAACTAAGGCAATCCATCGGTAAGGACTTGGCAGAATTACGGTCAGAACAAAGCAAGCAGTTCTAATCATCATCGAAATAAAATATCGACGCTGTCTTGCAGACTGATCAATCGATAATCCCGATTGGGCAGAAGTAATTGACTGACTTACTACTTTGCTCTTCTTCATAGGTTGATGTTAGTTGTATTTTCTAGTTTTAACTAGATAAAAGAATGAGGTGGCTCATCAAATGTGAGCCACCTCATCTACTTTTACTTTTTAGTTAGAAGTACCACGAGCTTTGGATATCCGGTTGAGAATTTGATATCCAACAACTGCCATGACTGTGGCATTAATGATTCCACTGAATGTGTAATCGCCATTAGTCCAAGCAATATCTGAAATACCGATGATTAATGAAGATGCTGCGATGTATAGATTTACTGGATTAGCAAAAGAAACTCTTGCATCTATCCAAATTCTTGCACCTAAAACACCGATCATTCCAAACAGGGCGACAGTTACTCCGCCTTTAACACCGGCAGGAGTAGCTGAAAGTACAGCGCCAAATTTAGGTGATAGAGCAAGAACAATTGCACCAACACCAGCAAAGATATATGCAAGAGTGGAGTAGACACGGCTTGCTGCCATAACACCAATATTCTCAGCATAGGTAGTTGTTCCAGATCCACCACCAAGACCTGCAAGAGTGGTTGCAGCTCCATCAGCGATCAATGCGTTACCTATTTGATCATCTAGGTTTTTACCAGTCATGGCCGCAACAGCCTTTACATGTCCAACATTTTCAGCGATTAATACAAGAACCACTGGCAAGAACAACAACATTGCACTGCTGTCGAAAGTTGGTGATGTAAATGATGGCAACGCGACCCATTTAGCTGATTCAACGCCAGAGAAATCAACATCGCCCATAAATGCAGCTATTACATAACCAATTACTAATCCGGCAAAAATACTAATTCTGCCTAAGAAGCCACGGAAATATGCAGAGATCAATCCAATTGAAAGTAACGTGATCAAACCAAGCCTTTGGTCAGCATTGAAGTCATTCTTTGCAGCTCCAGCAAGATTTAAGCCGATAACCATCACAATAGTGCCAGTAACAACTGGTGGCATTAGGTTTTCGATCCAACCTGTACCTGCGGCTTTGGCAATAAATCCAACTATTGCAAGTAAAACTCCTGCGGCAACAATTCCACCAAGTGCGGCTGGAATTCCACCTGAAGTTTTAGCGGCAGCAACTGGTGCTAAAAAGGCAAAGGATGAACCAAGATAGCTTGGTAATTTATTCTGGGTAATAATNATGAACAGGATTGTTCCAACTCCTGAAAAGAAAAGAGTTGTGGTCGGCGAAAAGCCAGTGATGATCGGAACTAGAAAAGTNGCTCCAAACATTGCAGCGATGTGCTGAATTCCCATTCCAAATGTTCTTGGCCAAGATAATCTTTCATCGATAGAAACAACCTCACCAGGTTGAATCTGCTTGCCATTTCCATGAAGTTTCCAGCTAAGCATTCATGCTCCTTAATTGTTGCACCGAACTCAGGGTTGAGTTCGGAGATGCTTTAGCCCAAAGGGGGTGGGTATGAATAAAAAGAATAGAACGAAGGCTGAGAATTTCCGGTAAGCTCTATCTGATTTTGGGGGTTATTTTCATTTAGGCCAATTTTCTACGCTCAATTTCCTCACCCTATAAGGCTCAGGTAGGATTACTTCATCAAGTGGATGCATACGCTCCCACCTACTTCGCTTCGGCGAACTGGTTGCTTCTTATGAAGTGCGGCTGTTTTTCGCTTGTGTAATGACAATCTAATCTAGCGAAACAGCAAGGAGAAGTTATCAGCACAGAACCACGTATTAATGATCGAATTCGCGTTCCTGAAGTTCGGTTAATTGGATATGACGGTGAACAACTAGGCGTAACAGCAATAGATAAAGCGCTTAAGTTATCGGAGGAGATCGGTTTAGATCTCGTCGAAATTTCACCAGATGCCAATCCACCGGTCTGCAAAATTATGGATTTTGGAAAGTACAAATACGAAATTGCGCAGAAGGCCAGGGAAGCTCGTCAAAATCAGACACACATTGTTGTGAAAGAAATGCGACTTCGACCAAATATCGAGCCTCATGATTACGAGACTAAGCGGAATCATATTGAACGATTTTTAAGCGGTGGTGACAAAGTGAAGGTAACAATTCAGTTTCGAGGACGTGAACAATCTCGTCCAGAGATCGGATATCGGTTATTGCAAAAGCTTGCTGAAGAGTTAGCTGAAGTGTCAATTGTTGAGTTTGCGCCAAAGCAAGAAGGACGCAATATGACAATGGTGCTTGGGCCGGCTAAAAAGACTAGTACTGCTAAAAAGGCAGCACCTGAAGTCAAAGCAAAATAGTTTTAATCAACAGGAGGTAAGTAAATGCCAAAGATGAAAACGCACAGTGGAGCGAAGAAGAGATTCCGCGTCACTGGTTCTGGAAAAATAATGCACGAGCGTGCTGGCAAGCGCCACCTGCTTGAGCGAAAGTCTTCACGGTTGACTCGTCGATTAACCGGTGATGTTGAGGCAAAAGCACCAAACGCATTTGCTGCAAAGCGCATGCTTGGTTTGAAGTAAGGGAGAGATAAATGGCTAGAGTAAAACGTGGTGTTCATGCGGCTAAAAAGCGCCGTACAACTCTAGAACGTGCTGCGGGCTATCGCGGGCAACGTTCACGTCTTTTCACTAAGGCAAAGGAGCAGGTAACTCACTCCCTTGTTTATGCATTCAATGATAGAAAAGACAAAAAGGGAGATTTTCGTCGCCTTTGGATCCAAAGAATTAATGCTGCTGCAAGATCTAACGGAATGACTTATAACCGTTTGATTCAGGGATTAAAAGTTGCTGGAGTAGAGGTTGATCGTAGAGTTCTTTCAGAGCTTGCAACTAATGATCCAGTAGCGTTCTCAAAGTTAGTTGAGATTGCACGCAAAAACGTTGTAACTGCTTAAACATCATCTAATAAGTATTAGAGATGGAAAATATTTCGAGCCTTAACTCGCCCCATATCGAGCGAGTTAAGGCTCTTCTTGGTCCTAGAGGAAAGAAGACTCGTGAGGCCGAGAGCACATTTGTAGTTGAGGGTATTCAGTCTGTGCGCGAAGCATTAATGCCAAAGATAAATGAAGGATTAGCACTTAAAAAAATTTATGTAACAGAGGATGGACTTACAAAGTTAAGTTCAGAGATTTCAGAGGAAGTACTTTCAAAATATGAGTTAATCACAGTTTCTGACCAAGTTATGAAAGCTATGGCAGACTCTGAAAGCCCTCAGGGTATTTTGGCGTTATGTTCTACTAAGTCATTGAAGTTAAAAGATCTTTGGCAGATGTCTCCAAGAAAAATTGCTTACTTTTGGCAGATACAAGATCCAGGCAATGCTGGAACAGTTATTAGAACAGCTGATGCTTGTGGCTTTGATGCAGTGGTTTTCTCTGAGGCAAGTGTTGATATTTTCAATCCGAAAACTGTCCGTGCAACTGTGGGTTCACTCTGGCATATTCCAGTAATTGCCGATGTAGATTTTTCAGATTTTATTTCTGAGTCAAAGGATCAAGGTCTTAGCATTTATGCTCTTGATGCAAGGGGCAACTCTATTCTTGATACCGCGTTCATAAAGCAAAGTTCAGCAGGGCCATCGGTTTGGATATTTGGTAATGAAGCTAGGGGATTACCAGAACTACCGGCCGACCTAAACACAGTTTCAATCCCAATGAAAGGCTTTGCAGAGTCATTAAATGTTGCAAGTGCTGCGGCAATTGTCATGCATTCCGTAGGTCTGTCATTATAGAATTGGGGATATGGCGTTAGATAAAGCTCAAATTGAGCAAGAACTTGCAAAAGCTTTATCAGCTATCTCCCTAGCAGCTGATCTTGATGCGCTTAAGCAGATTAAAATCGATTTTGTTGGCGATAAATCTCCACTGGCAAAAGCTAACCAAGCATTGGGTTCACTTGAAGCTACGCAGCGAGCAGAGTTTGGTAAATTAATTGGTCAAGCAAGGGCAAGCGTAAATTCGGCATTTGAACTAAAGAGCAATGATTTATCAGATAAAAGAGATTTGGTTGCATTACAAACTGAAAAGGTAGATGTCTCGCTGCCTGTAAGTAGAGTCTTAAAGGGTGGCTTACATCCATTAACAATTCTTACCAATGAGATAGCCGATCTGTTTATCGGTATTGGTTACAACATCGCAGAAGGTCCAGAGTTAGAATCTGAATGGTTAAATTTTGATGCTCTAAATATTCCCGCAGATCATCCGGCAAGAACTATGCAGGATACTTTTTTTATTGAACCAATTGAAGCAAAACTAGTGTTAAGAACTCATACTTCACCAGTTCAGATTAGAACCATGCTTAACCAAAAGCCGCCTATATATGTTATTTGTCCAGGTAAAACTTATCGTGCTGATGAACTAGATGCCACTCACACACCTGTTTTCCATCAGGTCGAAGGATTAGTAATCGATGAGAACATAACAATGGCTGACCTTAAGGGAACTTTAGATTATTTTGCTAAGTCAATCTTCGGCAAGAATGTGCAGACTAGATTGCGACCTTCATTTTTCCCGTTTACTGAACCATCAGCCGAGGTTGATATTTTCTTTAATGGCCGTTGGATTGAATGGGGCGGTTGTGGCATGGTCAATGAGAAAGTGTTAATAGCTTGTGGTGTAGACACTAAAAAGTATTCTGGATTTGCTTTTGGTATGGGATTAGAACGCACGCTAATGGTCAAGCATGGCATTACCGATATGCATGACATTGTTGAAGGTGACGTACGGTTTACTCAAAGTTTTGGCGTTGGCATCAAATGAAGATACCTTTAAGTTGGCTTAAAGAGTTTGTTTCAGTTCCTGCCAAAGTAAGTGCTGAAGATATTGCTCAAGCTTTTGTTAACGTTGGCTTTGAGATTGAAGGAATTGATTATCAAGGCAAAAATCTAAAAGGTCCTTTGCTAGTAGGAAAAGTACTCTCAATTGAAGAACTTTCTGGCCATAAGAAACCTATTCGATATGTTGGATTAGATCTTGGAAGTGGTAAGACTCGCTTTGTAATCTGCGGGGCAAGAAACTTTAAGGTTAACGACTTAGTAGTTGTTGCTGTTCCTGGCGCGGTTTTGCCTGGAAATTTTGCTATTGCAGCGCGTGAGACTTACGGAAAAGTAAGTGACGGCATGATTTGCTCAGCAAAAGAGTTAGGTATCAGCGATGAGCATGCAGGAATTATCGTTTTACCAGAGGGAAAAGTCGGTAGCGATGCAATAAAGCTACTAGAGATTGAGGATGTAATTTTTGATGTGGCTATAAATCCTGACCGAGGATATGCAATGTCTGTGAGAGGTCTTGCAAGAGAATTATCTGCATCACTTAAATGTAAATTCACAGATCCTGCAAGTAATGTGCAGGTTAAAAAACTAAATGCTATTAAGAGTCCAAAAGCTATAGGCGTTAAAATCGAAGATAAAACCGGCGCGGATCATATCTTNATCAGAACTTTGGACCAAGTAAATACAAAAATATCGTCACCGATCTGGATGCAGCGCCGATTGGAAAAATGTGGAATGCGATCAATTTCATTAGCCGTAGATATTACAAACTACGTGATGCTTGAGTTGGGCCAGCCACTGCACGCATTTGATGCTGATGTAATAACCGGAGGCCTTAGAGTCGCAAGGGCTAATAAGTTCTCAAAGCTCGTTACTTTAGATAAAGTCGAACGCAAACTTTCTGCTGATAATTTGTTAATTTGTGATACAAACTCAGCCCTAGCGTTAGCCGGAACAATGGGGGGATTAGCCTCGGAGGTTACTTCGCAAACTACGAAGATTGCTCTAGAGGCCGCACATTTTGATCCAATTAGCATTGCACGAAATTCACGTTTTCATAAACTATCCAGTGAAGCATCTAGAAGGATGGAAAGAAATACCGATCCTGCTTTAACCGAGATTGCCTCTGCTCGAGCAGCCCAATTATTGATGGATCTTGCAGGTGCTAAATATCTTGGTTCATCTTTTGCAGGGCTAGTAATTAAGCCTCGAAAGATTAAGATCTCAGTGGAAAAGGTGTGTGAGTTGGTCGGAGCAAAGTACACACTTAAGCAAGTAAAAGATGCGTTGATTTTAATTGGCTGCAAAGTTACTGGCAGTGGATCAATTATCACTATTGAAGTTCCAACATGGAGACCTGATTTATCGAGTACAGCTGATTTTGCAGAGGAAATTGCCAGGCTAGTTGGCTATGACCAAATTCCGTTAAGGCTACCAACCGGAAAATCTGGAGCAAAACTTTCTACAATGCAAAACCGCAAGCGCCAGATCGCATTAATGCTTGCAAATCAAGGATATACAGAGGTTATCAACTACCCATTTGTTAATCAGGAGTTAGTAGACACACTTGGTTTCACAGGTGATAGAGCTAAATCATTTAAATTAGCTAACCCAATGTCAGAGGATTTTCCTCTCCTGCGCACTCATTTATTACCTGGCTTATTAACAACTCTTTCAAGAAATATTAATAGAGGTGCTAAGGATCTTGCCCTTTTTGAGATAGGAAGTGTGTTTAGAAATATCTCACCACTTGGTAAAGTTGTGCTGCCGACAACGGAGCGCAAGCCTTCTCAGAAAGTTATCGATTCAATATATTCAAGTGTTCCAAATCAGATGTTGTTTGTAGCTGGCGTATCTTGCGGTGAGAAGTATTTAAGTAGCTGGCAGGGTGAGGGAAGTAAATTCGAGTGGAGCGATGCAGTGTCTAAAGCTGCTGAGATTATTGAATCAACTGGAAACAAATATGAGATAACTGGGACAGATCTTGCTCCATGGCACCCAGGCCGATGCGCTGAGTTCAAAGTTGCAGGAAAAGTTGTTGCACATGCAGGTGAATTACATCCAAGGGTAATTGCAACACTTAATCTGCCAGCACGAACTTGTGCCTTTGCGGTTATCCTAAATGAATTACCAGAAGCAAAACTTGGTGCAGCACCAAAAATCTGGAACATGCCAGCAGCCGTGCAGGACATCGCTCTAGTTGTCTCTAAAAATGTTTCAGCATCAGATGTTGAAGATTCATTGAGAATGGGCGCAGGCGAGCTTTTGGAATCAATAAGTTTATTTGATCGATATGATCAAATTGGTGATGAAAAAGTTTCACTTGCTTTTACTCTAACTTTTAGAGCAGCCGACCGTACATTAACCGCCGAAGAGGTTTCGGGCTACCGGGATGAGGCGGTAAAGCGGGCAGGCAAAGATTGTGGGGCAGTACTTAGGGCCTAGTGTATAAATATGCGTATATTTGCATATTTATACTTTACTCGGCTATCCTTTATCTATGAAAACAGGAGTGGTAGGAGCTAGCGGTTATGCTGGCGGGGAATTACTTCGCATCTTGTCTACACATCCACTTTTTAAAATTTCATATACCGCAGCTGGATCAAATGCGGGAGAGTTGATTTCAGATTTTCATCCATTACTGCAAGGTTTTAATACTAAAAGGTTTGAAGATACTTCCATCGAAAAGATTAATCAGTGCGATTTAGTTTTCATCGCTCTACCGCATGGTGAATCAGCAAAGTTGGTTGATCAGATCGAATCAAAGGTAAAAATAGTTGATCTTGGAGCAGATTTTCGGTTGACCGACCCGCAACAATGGCAGAAGTATTACGGAATTGCTCATGCTGGAAGCTGGCCTTATGGTTTACCAGAATTGGTTGATCACTCAGAGATTTCTAACGCAAATAGAGTTGCTAACCCAGGCTGCTATGCAACAGCAATCTCACTTGCAATTGCTCCGGTAATAAATTTTATTGATCCTGCAGATGTATCAGTTGTGGCATCTTCTGGCACTACTGGTGCTGGCCGTAATGCCAAAGTTAACCTGGTAGGAAGTGAATTTAGGAATAACTTAACCTCTTATAAGTTTGGTGGAGTACATCAGCACACTCCTGAAATTGAGCAGGTACTTAATCACCTCAGCAGTAAGCAAGTTAAGATCTCTTTCACACCAGTACTGGCACCTATTCCAAGAGGTATTTTAGCTACTGTATCTGCCAAACTTTCTGCTCCATTAGCTTCTGCAACTATTAGAGATTCTTTTGTAGATTTCTATAGTAATAGTTCCTTTGTTAAATTCTTAGATGAAGGATTAATGCCTCAGACACTCTCAGTCTTAGGTAGTAACAATGTAGAGATTCAGGCTGCTCTCGATGAACATGTAGGTAGGGTAGTGATTTCAGTTGCTATCGATAATTTAGGAAAAGGTGCTGCAGGTCAAGCAATTCAAAATGCAAATTTAATGACTGGCCAATCTGAAAGTGCTGGTCTTACGAATATAGGTCATAAATGATTGTTATTAAATATGGTGGTAATGCGCTACCAACAAGTGAAGACTCTGATCCAGTACTAGAAGCTATTGCTGATGCATTTTTAGATGGTGATCAAATAGTTTTAGTTCACGGCGGTGGCCCGCAAATTGATTTGGCATTGACTGAGAAAGGTATCGGGAAGGAAAAACTAGCGGGCTATCGAGTAACTACTCCCGAAGTTTATTCTGTAGTTGAATCAGTTTTAAGCGGAACGATACTAAGAACAATTGTAAATTATTTGATCGGCAGTGATGTCAATGCTGTTGGATTATCGGCATCAGATGGTGGTCTTATTCGAGTAAAGAAATTTAAACCTAGCGTAGATGGCAAACAAGTTGATATTGGTTATGTCGGAGAGGTCATTGATACAAATCCAATGATTTTAGAAAGTTTAATAACTGAGGGATACCTGCCCGTAGTTTCTCCAATTGCAACTGATCAGGATGGCATTGGCTACAACGTGAATGCAGATTTGGTCGCAGCTGCTATCGGTGGTGCGCTACGAGCTGATTCTGTAATCTTTTTAACTGATGTAGATGGCATATACCGGAAATGGCCAGATAAATCCTCAATCATTGATGAGATATCAGTTGAAGACCTAAAAGCAATTGAAAACTCATTTACTGATGGCATGATCCCGAAGGTAAAAGCNGCAATTAATGCGATCGACTCAGGTGCGTTCTCGGTTCGAATTACTAATGGAACAAAGTTAGATGCAGTCCTAGATGCTTTAGATAATCGGGGCGGAACAGTTGTGGTTGCATAATGGCTAAATTAAATACAAACTCAGCAACGTCAAGAAGATCAATTGTAATTAAATTAGTTGATGACGGTTTGATTCATTCGCAAAGCGATCTAGTTAAGCAATTGAGTAAGTATGGATTTGTAGTAACTCAAGCCACAGCAAGCCGAGATTTAGAAGAGCTAGGTGCTGTTCGAGGTAAAGATAACTTAGGTATCTTTCGCTATCAGTTTGTTTCAGCTACTGAAAACTATCGCAGTAAAGTACTAAGTGATCTGGTTGCTTCAATTGATTCCAGTGCCAATCTTGCAGTAGTCAAAACACCGCCCGGAGCTGCTGCATTTTTAGCCGGTAGTTTGGATAGGGCAAGTAAGTCAGGCAAGTTACACTCTGCAATAGGAACTATTGCCGGTGATGACACTGTCTTAGTTGTTTCCAAATCTGCCTCCGGTGGAGCAGCACTTGCTAAGGAGATTATGAAGTTGTTAGGGGAGAGCAAATGACGCTTTGGGGTGGAAGGTTTGAAGGTTCTCCTGATGATGCACTCTCTGCTTTATCTAGAAGTGTTGAGTTTGATTGGCGGCTTGCACCCTATGAAATTGAAGTAAATCTGGTACATCTAAACAATCTGATAGAACAGTCAGTAGTAACCAAGGAGGATGGTGCTCGCTTAAAACAAGCTTTAATGGAGTTAGCAACAGAAATTGGAAGTGGAAAATTCACCTACTCAAAAGCTGATGAGGATGTTCATAGCGCAATTGAGCGGGGTTTAGTTGAGAAATGTGGCGAATTAGGTGGCTCGATCAGGGCAGGAAGATCAAGGAATGATCTTGTAGTAACAGATTTTAAGTTGTACTTAATCGATCATCTTCTAGAGGTAGCTGCTTTAGTTGCTGAACTAGTTAAGGTTTTGAACTCTCAGGCAAAAAAACATTTGGATGTAGCGGCACCTGGATTTACCCATACTCAGCACGCTCAGCCAATTACATTTGCACAAGAACTAAGCAAGCATTCACATTC
>B570J14230_10001124_pt1 | contig 10788 bp, 9 predicted proteins | sample LakMenepilimnion_3_FD_14230 | JGI IMG/M metagenome (IMG submission 14230) | reverse complement strand
ATGTCCCAGTCACCATTCTTGTTTATGAAAGAAAACTCACAAACAGTGCTTTGGAATGACTCCGCTGACCCTAAAGAATTGAAGGAAGCCCTAACTTGGGGCATCGTCGGAGCGACTTGTAACCCAATAATTGCACTTAGCGTTATTAAATCTGACAAGGAATACTGGGTAGGCCGCATAAAGGAATATGCAAAGTCTCACCCCACAGCAACTGATGATCAAATTGGTTGGGCAATGGTTGAAGAACTATCGGTCAACGCAGCCAAAATTCTTGAACCAGAGTTTGAAAAATCCAATGGGCGTAACGGGAGACTCTCAATCCAAACTGATCCACGTAACTTCCGAGATGCTAAAGCGCTAGCCGATCAAGCCGTTGAGTTTTCTAAGTTAGCTAAAAATATGATTGTAAAAATCCCAGTTACATCGGAGGCCATCAGCGCATTTGAAGAAGCTACCTACCGCGGAGTTAGCTTAAATGCGACCGTTTCTTTTTCTGTCGCACAGACAATCGCAGTAGCAGAAGCGATAGAGCGCGGGCTTAAGCGTCGCGAAGCAGAAGGTTTAGATATTTCACAGATGGGACCGGTTTGCACAATCATGCTTGGCCGCGTTGATGACTGGGTAAAGGTTTCTGTTGAAAAATCTGGAACTCTCATTGACCCAGGTGTTATGGAATGGGCCGGCGTTGCAGTCTTCAAACATGCACATCAGATATACAAGCAGCGTGGTTATCGCACTCGCCTACTCTGTGCCGCCTTCCGCAATCACATGCATTGGAGTCAAATAATTGGTGGGGATGCCGTCATCTCTCCCCCATTTGGATGGCAGGTAAAGATTAACAATTCAGGAATTATTCCTAATCCGAATAGCATCGAAGAGCCTGTTGATCCAGTAATTTTGAAGACTCTGCAAACGCTGCCGGAATTCAACAAGATGTATGGCGTTGATGGATTAAAGGAGAGTGAATTTACTAATTTCGGTGCCACATTGCGTACCTTGCGCGGATTCTTGCAATCCGCACACGACTTGGAAGCCTTCGTTCGCGACGTAACCGTGCCTAATCCAGATAAGTAAAAATAGATAATGGTTACGGTTTTAGGATTCGCTCAAGCGCCTCATCACGATGGCAGTGATCTATATGTGAGTAATAGCGCCCCCAAAATTGGTGACAAGGTAACGCTAAAAGTTAGAGTTCCAAAGGGTTACACCTTTGATGAAGCCTATATTCGTCTTTACGAAGATGCTGAACCTCGAACTTATAAATTGCAAGAAGCAGCTTCTTCCAAAGTAGAACGTTGGTTTGAAGTAAAAATCCAGATCACCAATATCCATACTATTTATCGCTTTGTCTTTGTCGGAGAGAACAAGTACGAATGGTTAAATGCCAAAGGGCTTTTCGATCACGATGTTCACAGCAATAACGACTTCCAAATTGTGGCAATTCCCGAAAATCCGAAATGGATCAACAAATCAGTCTTCTATCAGATCTTTCCGGATCGTTTTGCCCGATCAGGCAAAATCAATATAAATCCAGATTGGGCCTATCCTCGCGATTGGAATGAATTACCTCGCGGACGAAGCAAATACACCGGCCAAGAGCTTTACGGTGGAGATCTTTACGGCATAGAAGACAAATTAGATTACCTAACCGACTTGGGTGTAAATGGTATTTATCTAACTCCAATATTTCCTTCTCGTTCTAATCACAGATACGACGCAACAACCTTTGACGAAGTTGATCCTATTCTTGGCGGAGATAAGGCCTTTAAATCGCTAATTCAAAGCGCAAAAAAGAAGAAGATTCGTATCTTAGGTGATCTAACTTCAAATCATTGCGGAGTTGGCCACGAGTGGATTGTTACAGCCAAGAAAAACAAATCTTCAAAAGAGCGCTCGTTTTTCTATTGGGATAAATCGATTAAATGGGGATACGTTGGCTGGTTTGGATTGGAATCACTTCCAAAATTTAACTATTCTTCCAAAGCTCTACGTAAAGCTGTTTATGAAGGAAAGAATTCAATCGTAAAAAAATGGATTTCTCCAAAATTTGGTATGGCTGGTTGGCGCATCGACGTTGGCAATATGACTGGTGTGCAAGGCGCGGAAAATCATCACGTCGAAGTTATGCAAGGCATCCGCAAAGCTATGGCTGATGTTGATCCGGATTCTTGGTTGGTCGCAGAAAATGGCGACTTCGTAGCATCAGATTTAAATGGGCTCGGATGGCAAGGAGCGATGAATTACCAAGGTTTTATGCGCCCATTCTGGAACTGGATGAATCGAAATCCAGAAATCACCGGTGGTTTCCAGGGCCTTCCATTTGCTATGCCAAAGATCGATGGCGAACAATTCTTTGCATCAATGCAAGAGTTCAATGCATCTATTCCTTGGCGTTCCCTAACTGCAAGCATGCTTATTCTTGACTCACACGACACCGCTCGTTTTCGCACGGTTGTACTCGGTGACAGAAACGCTCACCTTGCAGCAATGACAATGCTACTTACTTATCCGGGCGTGCCTTCTATTTTCGCTGGTGATGAAATAGGACTTGAAGGTTCGTGGGGCGAAGATTCACGCAGAACCATCAATTGGGAAGATAGAAGTGGTTGGGATGTAGATTTTCATAGTTCAGTGAAAAAACTAATTAATTTGCGTAAGAAGAGCTCCGCGCTGATCAATGGCGGACTTCGCTGGGTTGCTGTCGAAAAGGATTACCTGGCCTACCTAAGAGAATCTAAGGACCAATCGTTATTAATCCTTATCTCGCGATCTGCAGTAAAGGCTGAGATAGATTTATCAAAATACGGTTATTCAGTTGCAGAAACGCTTTATGGTGAATCCGCAAACGGAGACAAGATCTCAATTATTTCCAAGAGCGCAACCGAGGGAATTTGGCTTCTCAAATAAGGAAGCTTTTTTAGGTTACTAGCGAGCGGTCCAACCGTTATCTATTCCGAAAGAAGATCCGGTAATTGAATCTGAATATGGACCGCATAAATAAAGTGCGAGTTGAGCGATTTCTTCTGGTTCTATCAGTCGTTTTATCGCTGCCGGTTGCAGCATAACTTCTTGAACTACTTCGGCTTCAGATAATTTATTTATTTCTGATAACGATTTGATCTGTTTTTCAACCAGAGCAGTGCGCGCATACGAAGCTGCGATGGTATTCGCGGTAACTCCGTGAGGGCCGCCTTCTAGCGCTGTTACTTTAGTTAAACCTTCAAGTCCGTGTTTTGCAGTTATGTACACGGACTTATTTGGAGATGCTACGTGGCCATGGATACTTGATATTCCGATTATTCTCCCCCATTTTTTGGAATACATATGCGGAAGAACCTTTTGAGTTAAGAAGAATGGTGTGCGCAGCATTAGTGAAAACATCATGTCGGCCTGAGTGATCGGAAATTCTTCTATAGGGGAAACGTGCTGAACACCAGCGTTATTTATCAAAATATCTATTTCTAACGGGTTTGGGAAATGTTCATCTGGCTTACTTAGGTCTACGACCATAGTCTTGACTTTAAATTGCGATTCGAGTTCTGAAAGAGATTGAGCATTTGAATCAACTGCCAGGACTTCCGCACCTGCTTCTAAGAAAGCGATTGCACAGGATCGGCCGATCCCGCTTCCAGCGCCAGTAATAAGGGCTTTTTTGCCTGCAAGGAATTTTGAATCAACGCCGACCATAAACGCATTCTACCTATTAGAGGCTTAACCCTCAATGGAGAATGTAATTATATTTTCTTGGACTCTGTATCAATTTCGAATGACCATAGGTCTAAATCATCAAGGTTTACGGGAGTAAAGCCTTTAGCCTCCAATGCGGAAGCTAACTGTGCGCGATGTTCAGTGGCGTGATGAATCGCCTGCGAAAGTATGGTTGATCTCCACCTTTTCACTAATTTATCTTCATAATTTTTGTACTCGAGTTGAATGTCATCTAATTTCACACAATCCAGGAGTGCTTTATCAACAATCACTGCTTGTTCCTTAAGTCGAGCTAGATCGGCAATTTCTTTGACATCATCTATGCACGGATCTCCTGGTTGAGTGAGTGCAGGTAAGCCGCTGATTCGAAAAGCGTAATGATCGGCCGAATCAACAATATGATAGATAATTTCTGCGGCGTGCCACTCGGGATTTGTGGCAAAAGCTTTCAGTGATTCTTCTGGCAGTGTTTGCAGATGTTCGATTGTCTTCTGATTCGCCCAAGCCATATGAGCCAAGAGCCGATCTAGTGCAATAGTCATTGGAGATTCTTATCAACTCATCGAAGATTTGTCGATGTTAGGAAGTGATTAACGTACCCATTAGGGTTCAGGTTATGAATCCGGCATTTAATCGAATGTGGGCTTCAAGCATAATTTCAAATCTTGCTGATGGCGTGATGCTCGCAGCGGTTCCCTTGCTCGCCATTTCCTTAACTGACAGCCCTGTTTTGATTTCATTAATTGGGGCAATGGTTATGCTCCCTTGGCTCCTGTTTGCTATTCCAATTGGCGCAATCGTTGATCGAGTTGATCGGCGCTATATTTTTGCCGGGGCAAATGCATCAAGGAGTGCGGTCGTTGGGGTACTAGCTCTCTTGATTGCGTTAGATCACGTAACTATTTTCTGGCTACTGGCAGCCGCATTTGTTATCGGAGTGTGTGAAGTTGCCGCGGATACGACGGCACAGTCGCTAATTCCCCAAATTTTGGAGGAAAAAGACTTTGAGAAAGGCAATTCCAGACTTCAAATTTCGGAGACGGTTATCCAGGGTTTTATTGGAGCTCCGATCAGCGGGTTTATCTATGCCGCAGCAATCTATCTGCCGTTCTTCATAAATAGTTTAGGTTTCGCGATTTCTGCGCTCTTCGCACTGACAATTCCAGTTAAATACTTACAGGATGTTCGTCAGGAAGGTGAAGAAAAAACAGAGAGACGCTTTGTCGCAGATATGAAATTTGGTATCGCATATCTCTTTCATCAAAAAGTTCTGCGGCGTTTGGTGGTTACCACTGCGACAATCGGGCTTTGTTATTCAATGGGTTCGGCAACGATGGTTTTATTCATCATTAAAGAGCTGGGATTACAGGAGCGCTTCTTTGGCGTTATCTTGGCTATCCAAGGAGTTGGCGCGATTCTTGGAGCTTTGGTTGCCTCGCGAACATCTAGCAAATTTGGACGAAGCCAAGTGATGACCTTTGCCATTGTTGCAAGTTCGGCAGTGCTGCTCATCCAGGGTTTTTCTCCAAATATTTATATCTTTGTCGCGCTTGCCACTTTTGGTGGATTTGTAATTTCGCAGTGGAATATTCTGCTGATGGCTACTTATCAAACGGTAATTCCTAAAGAACTTTACGGCCGCATTCACGGAACTCGCAGAACATTGGTGTGGGGGGCGATGCCCCTAGGTTCGCTCTTAGGTGGCGTATTGGCCAATTTCAGTCTGCGACTTCCGTTATATGTTGGTGGCGCACTCGCCTGTGTTGTCTCAATAGCATCCATTGGTTTCTTACTTAATATTGAACAGAACTCTCGCAGCGAGAGCGCAGTCTGAAGCAAACGTAACCCTCCTTCTCACCTTAAGAATCACCCATTTCCCCAAATGCTGATTTTCGTTTAATGTATGCGGGTGAATAAAAATGTTGATGCAGATTTTCTCGCCCTTCCGTTAGCCGCAGTCAGTGATGCCGCAATCAGCACCGCAAAGGATTCGGGTGCATCACACGTAGATGTGCGCATAGAACGCACTCGAAGCGGTCTTCTCTCTTTGCGTGATGCCCGTCCAGAGACCCAGAGCGATGAATCGATCGCCGGTGTTGGAGTGCGAGTCATTGTCAACGGTGCCTGGGGCTTTGCTTCATCACCAGAAATCTCGGTCGATGTAGCCAAAAAACTGGCACAAACCGCAGTTGCTATGGCTAAAACATCTAAGCCACTATCTACAGAATTAGTTTCACTTGTTACTGAGCCTGTGTATGCAAATCAAACTTGGGTCTCTGATTATGAAATCGATCCATTCTCAGTTTCTGATTCGGAGAAAAAGGATCGCTTGGCAGATCTAAGTAATCGATTACTCAAGAGCGCTGGCGTTAATCACACCTCTGCGACCACAATGTTTGTTAAAGAACAGAAACATTACGCCGATTCTTATGGCACGAGCACCACGCAGCAGCGCGTTCGTATTCAAACTCAGATTGAAGCAATTTCAATTGGCTCACATGGTTTTGAAGCAATGCGAACACTGGCACAACCAGCTGGCTATGGCTGGGAGTGGATGGGAAATAAGGCTTGGGATTGGGATTCAGAGATTGCAGAACTTCCATCGCTATTGGCAGAAAAAGTTGCAGCACCATCGGTTGAACCTGGTCGCTATGACGTATTGATTCATCCATCTAACTTGTGGCTGACTATTCACGAATCAATCGGTCACGCCACTGAGTTGGACCGCGCCATTGGTTATGAAGCTAATTACGCCGGAACTTCTTTTGCTACTCCAGATAAGTTAAATACTCTGAAATATGGCTCAAAGTTAATGAATGTGACCGGTGATCGCAGCACTTCACACGGCCTAAGTACTGTTGGATTTGATGACGAAGGTGTAGCAGCCCAACGTTGGGACATTGTTAAAGATGGTCTCCTTGTCGGTTATCAATTAGATCGTCGCATCGCGGCCCGCGTTAACCGCGATCGCAGCAATGGTTGCGCCTTTGCTGATTCACCAGCACACGTGCCGATTCAGCGCATGCCTAACGTTTCGCTGCAACCAAACCCAACTGGTCCAACTTATGACGAGATGGTTTCTTCAATGGAAGATGGAATCATCATTAAAGGCGATAAATCTTGGTCAATTGATATGCAGCGCTATAACTTCCAATTTACTGGTCAACAATTCCACCGCATCAAGAACGGCAAGATTGTTGGTCAATTAAAGGATGTTGCCTATCAAGCAACAACAACTGACTTCTGGGGATCAATGAAGGTAGTTGGTGGTCCTTCAACTTATGTTTTAGGTGGCGCTTTTAACTGCGGTAAAGCCCAACCCGGTCAGGTTGCAGCGGTAAGTCACGGTTGCCCAGCGGCGATCTTCGACAAAGTAAATATCCTTAATACTGTTGCGGAGGCCGGAAAATGATTTCAGCTCAAGATCTAATTGAAAAGATCACTTCGGCTGCAACTTGTGATGATTGCATAGTTGTTGTTCGTGATAAGACGCAAGCGAACCTTCGTTGGGCAGGTAGCACGCTAACGACTAATGGCGTGATCCAAGAGCGCAGCGTCACTGTAATTGCTTTCGTTTCAGTAAACGGTGCAATGGCCTCAGGCGGAGTAACTCGCACCGATGTTTCAATTGCTGATGTTCCCGCGCTTCTAGATGCAGCTATTGCTGCAGCGAAAGCAGCAGGTCCGGCAGATGATTACGCGCCTCTTGCAACTAACGTTTCTATTGGAAACTGGTCAGCAGAGCACGTACCTACAGGCCCTGAAGTCTTTGCAAAATTTGCACCAGCCTTGGGCGATATGTTCTCCCGCTCGGTTGCTGACAAGATTGAACTCTTCGGATATTCCGAGCACACAAATGAAACAACTTGGGTTGGATCAAAGGGTGGCTTGCGTTTACGTAAGGATTCACCAGTTGGCCGCGTAGAAATGACAGGCAAGTCTCACGAGCGCACCCGTTCCACTTGGGCTGGGGTTGAAACTCGTGACTTTACTGATGTATCTGTAGCCGATATTGATGCTCAAATTCGTCAACGTTTAACTTGGCAAGGTACAAAAGTGGATCTGCCCGCTGGACGCTACGACACAATCCTTCCTTCAGGTTCAGTAGCTGATTTGTTCACCTACATGATGTGGGTATCAACTGCGCGCGATGCACACGAAGGCCAATCAGTATTTTCTAAAAAGGGCGGAGGAACTCGCATCGGGGAGAAACTCTCAAATATCTCTCTGCAATTCTTTAGCGATCCTGACTTTAAGCAACTACCTGCATCTAACTTCGTATCAGCCGCTGTAAGTTCACCATTCTCATCAGTCTTTGATAATGGTCAACCAATCAAGCGTGTTGATTGGCTCAAAGATGGAGTTCTGCAATCTCTGATCCAAACTCGCGCGTCAGCAAAGTTAACTAGTTTAGATTTCACCCCGCTAGGCGAAAACCTAGTTATGAGCGTTGATGGAGCCAGCGGTTCACTTGAAGATCTTGTAAAGAAAGTTGATAACGGTCTTCTACTTACAACTCTTTGGTATATCCGTATGGTTGATCCGAACTCATTACTTCTTACCGGCTTAACTCGTGACGGCGTTTATCACGTTAAGGGAGGCGAAGTTGTGGGAGCAACCAATAACTTCCGTTGGAACGACTCCCCTGTGTCAGCACTTTCTCGCATTGCTCACGCTGGTGCAACCGAATGGACTCAACCACGCGAATGGGCGGGCGATATGTCGAATATGGCGATGCCTGCGCTCGTCATTAAAGACTTTAATATGTCAACGGTGAGCCCAGGAAGTTAAACGTCAAAGCCTTAATCAGTATATTTACAGGGCCTGCTAACGATTTCTAGTCAAAGTGTTGACCATTTTTTCAAGCGGTCCTTGATCGTACTTTTGAAGCCAAATTTTTGCTAAGAAAACCAGAGCAAACCATATTCCAAACGCGAAAAGCACAACTTCCCAAGTTTCTAATTTTTGGAATAGCCCAAGACCCCAAGGGCCAAAAGCTAACGATGTAATAACGGATTGAGAGATGTATACCGTTAAAGACATTTTTCCGGCCGGAACCATCCAAGTAACATATTTAGGTTTATCTTCAACCATTTTTCTAAAAACTGAGATATAGAAGATTGACATAAGCGGAGCGGCAATGAATGAAGTAAAAAGCGAAATCAAATAAATTGCCTCAGACGATTCTGCTGTCTGTTCATTTCGTACAAGGGCAATGGCAGCAACAATCTGAATTGGGGCTCCAATAAAGAAACCCGTCTTCATCAAGGTGGAGTTCTTCTTTGCATCCATTGGTGAAGATAAGAAATTGCTTCTTGACATACGCAGTCCCAACAAAAATGCCGCGAAAGCTAACCCTCCTTGAAGGAATACACCGGTCGTGATGCCATAAACCCAGATCTCGAGACGTGCTGGGATCGCCTCAAGAAATGTTCCATTAACCAGCACTGAGTCAAGCTTTGACTCCATCGGTGCCTGAAAACTCTCGGTTGGCAAGTACCGCTCAGCGATATAGACCAATGCACCGACTAAGAGAACTAAGGTCGAAGAGGTGATGAAGACAATTCGAGTCCAGATTTTCAGAGTTCTATCAGCCCGGAAAAAGAATGGGATAAGGAGTAAGCCGAAAATTCCATACATAAAAATGATGTCGCCATGCCACAAAAATGTAAAGTGAAGAGCCCCAAGTGCAATAAGTGCAAAACAGCGCTTTACCCATCGAGCTCTATTCGCTCGATCTCCTCTAATTATGTAATTCGAGCTATATCCAAATAGAAATGAGAAAAGTAAATAGAACTTTCCAGCAAATATTGAAGCAATGATGAATGTAGCTGTTCCATTCGCTAACCCTTGGGTTAAATCACCACGTGCCCCCTCACCGCTGTTTAATCCCATAAATTGGATGTTTACGACAAGGATTCCAAGAAGCGCAAAGCCCCTCAAAACATCGGGTGCAATATCGCGTTGCTTCATTCTCGCTCTTTTCCTTAAATAGTTATGTCGAAGGCAACCATTGCGGCTGCAATAGCTATTGCCCAAAGCGTCAAACTTGTAATGATCAGTATCGAGGCGCGAATGGGTTTAACGCCAGCAATCACCGCAGCTGCTGCTGCAAATTGAGTTCCAATCAAGATCGGACCAAGCACTGCTAATCCGTAAACTCCATACTTATCAAAAGCTTTTAGCGCTTTCTCCAATTTCGGCAGTTCCGCCGGCTTACCGCTTTTGACTCGCCTAGCGATCAACTTTTCTCTAATACTCGATGCGAAGTAAGCAAAGAGGATGATCGTGATCGAATTGCCAACTACAGCGGAAATTAGCGTCGCCACAGGATCAAGGCCAACAACAATTCCGGCTGGAACTACTGCGATTGCCTCCATCCATGGAATCGCTCCTGCAATGAAAACTCCGATTAATCCAAGATTCTCAATATCTAGCACTAAATATCTCGCTCTCGCCAAGCCATAACCATTGATGGCAATGCAGCAGTGGCAAAGAGAGCAGCAATAACGAGATAGCTGCCATCGTTTCCTTCAGGCTGAAACATTTGTAGTTCGGGCCCGAAAAACATCAATACCATCAAGCCCATAAGAATGTAACTGAGAATGAAGTACGCATATCTAAATGATGTGTTTCTAACCGTGATCTGTCGCTCGTCTAGCAACTCATCGGGAGCATCTGCAATTGATCTAACGGCAATGCGCAGGAATGAGTAACAGACGACTACTGCAAAAATTACAAAAATCGCGGTCACGGAATAAACGATTACACTAACCTCGGGGCTTAGATTTAGGTTTGTCTTTAAAGTGGGCCAGTAGCTGCCCATAGATATAAGAACCATGCCAAGCGCCATAAGTATTACTAAAATACGTCTGTTGCGCTGAGGTCGTAACCACCTAAATTTAGAGTTATCGTTATTCAGCAGATCCTTGACGCCTTTTTCAGTCACGCCCTCTAACCAATAAATCTTGTTCTTCTTTGACATTTATACGCTCCTTACGCAAAGTTCTTTTCTTGCCAGCCAAGAAATAGATAAGGGATTGAGGCATAAGTGGCAATTGCTGGTAGCCACAGCCGGGA
>B570J14230_10001120_pt1 | contig 10797 bp, 11 predicted proteins | sample LakMenepilimnion_3_FD_14230 | JGI IMG/M metagenome (IMG submission 14230) | reverse complement strand
GCTAAATGATGAAAACTCAAAATTCAGATGGCTCAGACCTCAGCGAAACCGACGAATTCTAGTTGTCTTAATGACTTTGGGTCTTATCGCCGTTGCGATGGGCAGTTACTGGCCCACTTTGAAATCGAATGTGAACCTATCTAGCGGAGCTGAAATTATCGTTTATAGCGTCACGGCGATTTTTGCTATTTTTGCAGTTCTAGGTGGCTATTTGTTCCTTCGCATAAGCGTAAGGGGTATAGGTGATGCTCCTGATGAACTTTTAGACGAACGCCAAATTAAAGTCCGAGATACTTCCTTCAGATATGCCTACTATGCGATGGGCTATCTGATTGCAGGGCTATTGATTTTAATGCTCTCCGGGCCAGAACTTAAATTATTTGAACCTGAAGGAAACGATGGAAGTTACGTGATAATTGCAGTCCTATTCGCTTTTTCCGCCATGCCATCCATGGTCTTGGCTTGGCGAGAACGAGATATCTAAATGCTAGACATTGAAAACCTTGGATTATTGGGAGTATTTATCGCTGGTGCGATTCCATGGATGGAGGCTATTGCAGTAGTTCCCGCAGGAATTCTTGTCGGCCTTAACCCAGTGGCAACCTTGATCGCCGCTGTAGTCGGAAATTCGATAACAATCATTCTCTTTGCTTACTTTGCCTCAAACATCAGAGAACGATTAATCAACAGGAGAGTGAAGCAGGGAAAATCAGCCGAACTACCTAAGCTTGAAAAAGCACTCAAGGCCTTTGATAAGTATGGAGTTTATGGATTGGCAGCCCTTGGCCCAATATTTATTGGAACTCAATTTGCAGCAGCAGCTGCAGTAACAGCCGGGGTAAAGCCGCTTCGTGCATCTATGTTGATTATTGCGAGTTTAACTTTGTGGGCTATAGCTATTGCAGTTGCAATGGTGGCCTTTGATGTAACTATCTAGGAGATTGCAAAATGAAGCAAAGAGATATAGCACCTGATGTCCTAAGAGGTTTTGCTCTACTTGGAATCTTGGTCGTAAACATTCAGTTTATGGGGCTGAACAGCGGCGAGGGAGCCCGCGGAGAGTGGACTCAAGGATTTGCAAATGGTTCAGCAACCTTTCTAATCGCAGCTTTATTTGCAGGAAAGTTTTACTTGCTGTTTTCTTTCCTCTTCGGCTACAGCTCAAACTACGTAATTAGAAACGATAGATCCAACAGAGCTCGATGGATTAAGCGTTGCTTAGTACTCATAGGTTTCGGTGCACTTCACTTTACTTTTCTTTGGCACGGCGACATTATTTTTCTCTATGGGCTATTTGGATTGCTGCTTACCTTTTTCTTCTTTAGAGCAGATAGAACAATCAAAATCTGGTCCCGAGTAATATTTTTTACCTCAACCGTTTTTATCGTGTTAATTGGCGCATTAACTTTTATTGCTGAGTATGTGTTAGAGGAAGATCTCGGCTCAAGTGCAGAGATGGGTCTTGATGAGATTCTACGAAGTGGAACTTTCTTAGAATCGATTCCGGCAAGATTAGAGGTCTGGGTACTAAGCATCTCATCGGGAATATTCCTGCAAGGTGGCATGGCATTTGCAGCATTCTTACTTGGTGTGAGATTGGCTCGCGCTAATTTCCTATCATCACCAATGGATAAAGCAGCAAATACAAGAATGATTAAAAAGGGTCTCATTCTTGGATTACCAATTCAGATTGTTGCTGCACTATTTCTTCTCCAAAATGAGCAAGCAGCCGAGCCTTACGAAAGCATTTACCTCATCTCGCTTGCNACTTCCTTTGTGGCAGCTCCTCTGCTTTCAATGTTCTATGTAGGCCTTATTCGAAAGCTAGTTGANGAGNNGCCANATNTAGTTTTATGGATGATGCCTGCCGGCAAAATGTCCTTGACTATCTACATTTCGCAATCGGTTATCACTTCGCTGATCTTTGGTCCTTGGGGGTTGGGCTTATTCCAGGATCTGCAAACGTGGCAGGTATTTGTACTTGCATTTGCGATCTGGCTACTGCTTTCTTACTTCGCAGCACAATGGCTAAAGAAGTTCAACCAAGGACCTCTTGAGAAATTAGTCAGCTCAATAACAAGAAATCGTTAGCTCTCTATCTCCGGTCGGCGAGCGCTTAGCTATTTCTTTGGTTCTTTGCTTTCAATAAGCCATTTCTTGCGCTCACGTTCAGGTAACTTTTCGATTGAATATCTCAACATGGTGCGGGGCATTTGATGCGAATGATCCGTAAGAAACTGCCTGAGCAACATGACATCTCTTTTGCCTAGTTCACGAAGCATCCAACCCACCGCCTTGTGAATAAGATCTTGGTCGTCCTTAAGCAATAACTTTGAAATAGCGATTGTTGGCGCTAAATCTCCATCACGAATAAGCGCAAAAGTGAGAATAATTGAAACGCGTCTTTGCCAAAGTGATTTCGACTTAGCGAACTTGATCAATAGTGGCATCGGATCTTTAACTTCAGTCAGGTAAACACCCATCCACGGAGCTGATACATCAACAATGTCCCAGTTATTCACACGTTCAGCTCGGACTTGCTTTAGATAGAAATCAAAGATCTTTTTGCGGTCTTGTGATTTCTTGGCCGCCTTAAACTGCAAATTAAGAATGATGGCTGCACACAAACGTGCTTCGTGAAAAGGCGAATTGAAGAGCTTCTCAACTTCGCGAAGCTCAAGGTTCTGGTGCTTCTTTGCAACAGATCTAGTCTCAGGAACTGAGCAGCCAAGGAATAGATCACCTTCGCCATATCCACCCGGCGCTGTCTGAAAGAAGCTGGCAAGGTCGCTAACTCTGCCTTTTCTGGACAAACCTTTTAGATCTTCAAGTGCAACTCTGGCGCTCATACGAGAAATATACCTTTCACGTTTGCAAGGCTAAAGATTCATAGACATCGGCTTAACTAGATAGTTATGATCGCGCACATAGTTCAATCCACGGAGGCGTAAATGAGTAATTTTCTAGCTGAAGCCAGTGAAATCCAAGGCGATCTAGTTGCAATTCGCCGACAGATTCATCAAGAACCAGAAATTGGATTGGACCTACCCAAGACTCAGGCGAAAATTTTGGCCGCCCTCGATGGTTTAGGTCTTGAGATCACAACTGGAAAAGCACTTAGCTCTGTAACCGCTGTGCTTAGAGCTGGCAAATCTGACAAGACTGTTTTGTTACGCGCAGATATGGATGCGCTACCGGTTACTGAACTTGCCGATATTTCATATAAGAGTCAGATTGATGGTGCTATGCACGCATGTGGACATGACTTACATGTAACGATGTTAATTGGTGCAGCCAAGCTACTTGTGAAAAACAAGTCACAGCTCAATGGCGATGTCGTCTTTATGTTTCAACCGGGTGAAGAGGGCGATGATGGCGCCGGCCATATGATTAAAGAAGGCGTGCTGACTGCAAGTGGCAGAAAAGCCGATAGAACTTACGGAATTCACGTTATGTCATCTGCAATTCCAGCTGGAGTTTTCACCACTAAGCCCGGAACCATGATGGCTTCTGCCGATGAAATACATGTAACTGTTGTTGGAATGGGCGGACATGGTTCACAACCTCATACTGCTAAAGATCCGATTCCAGTTGCCGCTGAAATGGTTAGTGCGCTGCAGCTATTGATTACTCGTTCCTTTGATGCCTTTGATCCAGTAGTAATTACAGTCGGGCAATTCCATGCGGGCACCAAAGCAAACATCATTCCTGATACGGCAGAATTCCAAGCCACGATTCGCACATTCTCGCCCGAAAACAGAGATCGCATCAAGATAGAGGCAGTGCGTTTATGTGAATCAATCGCGCAGGGTTATGGGCTTAAGGCCGAAGTTAAAGTTGTCGAGCAATATCCGGTCACAGTAAATAATGATGTACAAGCACAATTTGTGGGCAAAGTAGCTGCTGATCTCTTTGGCAATGAGAGTTATATGGATATGCCACACGCAATTGCTGGAGCTGAGGATTATTCACGTGTTTTAGAAGCAGTTGAGGGCTCTTATGTATTCCTTGGTGCATCAGTTGATCAAGACTTTACTAAATCTGAAGTAAATCACTCACCTCGAGCAATGTTCGACGATGCCGTGTTGTATCGAGGAACTGCTCTGCTCAGTGAGTTAGCGGTTCGATCACTTCATGAAATGGTGTGAATTGTCCAATCTAAATAGCGCTGCCGGTTGCGGCTTCTAGGGAATACTTACATCATGAGTACGAACGAACCTGAGTTCACCGATCTCGCACCAGAGAGCAAAGATCTAGAAAGAGCTTGGCGATTACTAGCAAGAATCTTCGTGATAGCTGGCGGTATTGGTTGGTTTGCATCATTTGCTTTATTGGTGGAAAGAGTTCAGTCACTAAAGAATCCGACTGAAAAGCCATCATGTGACATCAGCCCATTCGTCTCTTGCGGACCTTTGTTTGATTTATGGCAAGCCTCACTGTTCGGGTTTCCTAACGCGATTCTTGGAGTAGCTGGGTTCGTAGCTCCAGTAATTATCGGTGTTGGCATGTTTGCTGGTGCGAAATTCAAAAGTTGGTTTTGGCGTATCGCAGTTATTGGCTTAGGAACTGCTTGGGTTTTTGTGACATGGCTCTTCAGTCAAAGCGTTTATAGCATCGGCGTCCTCTGCCCATATTGCCTGGTAGTTTGGTTAGCAACGATTCCTATGTGGTGGGCTGTTTTGATTGTCACGATTGTTCAAGGTTATTGGGGAGTAAGACTTCGAAACCGAGTTAGTTCTTGGGGAATCTCGTATCTACCAGTTTTCATAATTATCAACTATGGCGTAATTGCGCTTTTGATCATGCAGGAATTAGGCAGTCGCATTGTGAGCAGTTTTTAGCTGATTAGTTGGTATTTCCAAAACTATTACCTCGGCTGGCTTATGAGACAGCTCTTCTTTATAATTTCACCATGACTACAAAAGCCCTGTTAGTAATCGATGTCCAAAATGATGTGGTTGCAAATGCTCTGAGAACTTCTGAAGTTGTAGCAAATATAAATTCATTGATTTCAAGTGCTCGCAGTGCAGGAGTGCCAGTCATTTGGGTTCAGCATTCAGATGATTATTTGGAAAAAGGCTCAACCGGCTGGGAAATTGTCGATGAGTTAAAGCCGCTCCCAAATGAAATTCGGATCTACAAAACTCAGAGAAGTTCATTCGCGGAAACTGACTTACAAGCTCAATTAGATTCACTTGGCACAAAGGCGCTCATCATCACTGGCGCACAGACAAATTATTGTGTGAATGCTACTTCAAATGCAGGTGTGGAACTTGGGTATCAAGTGACGCTTGTGAGCGATGCTCACACAACGGAGGATTCAGAGACCGAAAAAGCTAGCGACCTGATTAACGAGAAGAACACTTCTTTTGCTCAGATTGGTCAAGTCCTCAAGACTTCTGAGATTTCATTCTAGTTTTTGCCCATTGCCGTGAAAATAGAGCGCATAGAACCAGACTTCTTCATAGCCAATTCTTGGATTAATGTATAGGTATGGCTATTTCAATGAACCGCATGCTGGGCCACATGGCATGGGCAAATGCAAAGACAATCACCCATCTTCAATCTTTGCCCGAGGAGGCTCTCTCGGCATTTGCGACAAATCCCGAATGGCACGTAGCAGAAATAATTCACCACATTGTGGATTCAGGCGATCATTACGCTTTTCGCATTAGTGGAATACCTGCCCTTACGCAGCCAGATGACCCGTGCATTGATGATGTCAAAGTAATCGCAGACCTTGCCCGGCTCAAAGAACAAGCTGCAATAGTTGATAAAGCTCTCCTTGAATGCGTGAATTTAGATGACATTCAAATTGAATTTATGAACTATGAAGACAAGTTAGTAAAGAGATGGCGTTCGACCATTTTGTCTCAATCAATTCACCATGCCACCGAGCATCGAGCTCAGTTAGCGTCCGCACTAGAGGCAAAGGGATTTAAACCAGTTGATCTCGATGCAATAGATCTGTGGGCGTATGAGCGAGAAACAGGTGTCTGAGAAATTAGGACCNGCTTTTAATCGCCTNTTCAGNGCAAGCGTTATTAGCAACCTTTCAGATGGACTCTTAGCTGTTGCAGCACCGCTCTTAGCGATCTCGCTTACCAAAGACCCAATTCTTATTTCTATGCTCAGCGCATTTGTAATGNTGCCNTGGCTNCTCTTTGCAATCCCAATCGGCCTAATCGTTGATCGCTCGAATAAACGGCTCTTAATTACTCTAACTAATTCAATTAGATTCATCGCTGCAGGGCTAATTTCACTGGCAATCACTACAGATACCATCACGATTTACTGGCTTCTGTTGGCAACTTTTGTGATTGGAACTTGCGAAGTAGCGACTGATACAGCAGCTCAATCATTGATTCCAGTTATTCTCGATAAGAAGAATTTTGAGAAAGCTAACTCTCGTATGAACATTGCCGAGACGGTGATTCAAAACTTTATTGGCGCACCATTGAGTGGATTCCTTTACGCCACCGCGATAGTCCTGCCCTTTATTCTCAATAGCCTTGGTTTCCTAATCGCCGCCATTTTCGTCTTTCTAATTCCCGCACATTTAATCTCACATGGCTCACCTGAAGAGTCAGAAACAACCGAGAAGAAATCATTTATTGGTGAGATTAAGTTTGGTCTTAACTATCTCTGGAATGACAAACCACTAAGGCGCATAGTCGCTACGACAACTGCTCTGGGGTTCTTCTACTCCCTATCTACATCAACGCTCATCCTTTATATTACTGAAATTCTCGAAGTTCAGGCCAAATACTTCGGTGTTCTCATGGCTGGTGCTGGCTCAGGTGGAGTGCTGGGTGGAATTCTGACACCGGCACTATCAAAGAAATTCGGACGCGGGGCAGTTCTCGCGGTAGCAATTTTCATCTCATCAATAACAGTTATCTTTCAAGGAATTAGCCCCAATGTGTGGGTTTTTGGCGTCATTGGATTTATCTCTACATTTGCGATCACTAACTGGAACATCTTGTTGATGTCTTGTTATCAAGTACTTATTCCTACTGAATTATATGGACGCATTCACGGAGCACGCCGTACTTTTGTCTGGGGAGTCATGCCAATCGGAGCACTTCTTGGTGGAGTGATCGCCCATAGTGGCCTGCGTTTACCATTAATCCTTGGGGGCATCGCTTCTACTCTGATTTCATTATCTGCTTTTACATTTATTTTTAAACTTGGTAATCAAACTAGCGAAGGCGACCATGACTCTTCGCAAAAGGAGAGTGAAGTGTCAAAAGGCTGAGAAGATAGCCATCCTTCGGAAAAGCGACAATTCTTTTTCTTTGAGTGGCTAATTTGCGGTAGTGGCAATCTGCCACCTAAAATTAGCAACAGTTAAGGGGAGTACCTCGCAAATGCACCTTCGTCAATACGGATAGAAATATCCCGGAGTTGCAACCATATTCTGGTTGAGGGAGACCTTGGCATCACTGGCCCCTTAACGAATAGGTATTTAACATGGCTGTATCACTGCTTACTTGGTTTGTTGTTATTGGCGCGATTCTCGCCTTAATTGTTATTGATCTCCTGACGGTTAGCCGCAAACCCCACGATGTAATGTTTAAAGAAGCTGCTATCTGGTCGATCTTCTATATCGGTGTAGCGATCGCATTTGGAATTTGGGTGTGGCAAACAGCAGGTTCACAATTTGGAACCGAATACTTTGCCGCCTACCTCGTCGAGAAATCTTTATCAGTAGATAATCTCTTTGTTTTCATCATTATTTTGGCCCAGTTTAAAGTGCCTTCGATCTACCACCAGCGAGTATTGATGTTTGGTGTAATTCTGGCTCTGGTTCTTCGTGGCATATTTATTGCCGTTGGCGCTGCAGCGCTGGCAGCCTTTAGCTTTACCTTTGTAATCTTTGGCGCAATCTTGATCTGGACAGGTGTTGGTCTCTTCAAACACTGGGATGAAGACCCATCGCCAGAGGATAATTTCTTAGTGCGTTCAATTAGAAAACGCATTGCAATGACCGATGAATATGACGGCTCTAAGATCTTTACTCGTCTAAATGGCAAACGAATTGCAACACCTATGTTTTTGGTGATGATTGCCATTGCCTCGACAGATCTTTTGTTTGCTCTTGATTCTATACCGGCAACATTTGGCGTAACTCAAGAACCATTTCTAGTCTTTGCAGCTAATGCATTTGCTCTGCTCGGGCTACGCGCCTTGTACTTCCTGCTCAAGGGACTGCTGGACAAGTTGGTCTACCTGTCTCTGGGTCTGTCAGTAATTCTGATGTTTATCGGAGTAAAGTTGATTTTGACTTACATTCATGAAGTATGGAATGAAGTTCCGAAGGTTCCGACTCTAGCCAGCCTTGCAGTAATCGCAATGATCCTGATTGTTTCAACCGTCGCGAGCATAATCAAAACCAGGCGCGACCCAGATGCGAAGGCGCACGCGGGCCGAATAACAGATTAAAGAGTAAAGGCCGGCGCCAAAGAGATAAACGAAATGCTTCCTGCCTTGCTGGCTAACCGCCCATAAAGCGACTTTTCGTTATTTCTCACCCATAATTGCACCGTGAGCATTACTTCAACTGTAGCAATGACTCAAGTTTCTAATCCTGCCCTGGTGCTCGTTCATGGTTTAGGTTCTGCCGGAACAATTTGGAAAAGCTTGATTCCTGATTTAGAAAAAGTTTTCACTGTTTATTCCATCGATCTACCGGGACATGGCGAATCGGCTTTAGGCGAAGATGAAAAATATGACCCGCGTTCACTTGGTGAAATGATTCTGAGTTATATGCAAAGTGTGCACAAAGTGCAAAAGATGCATGTAGCTGGAAACTCGCTTGGTGGTTGGATTTCTTTAGAGATGGCAGCACTTGGACCAAAACTAGTTGAAAGCGTTACCGCCTTAGCACCAGCTGGCTTGTGGCATGAAGGCCCAACGATGAAGATTCCGCCGAGTATTGATGCAAGAATTTTGGCCAAGATTTCGCAATACTTTATGCCGCTCGCATTTCATCTGCCGCCATTAAAAGCATTGGGATATCGCAAAATCACGCACTTATGGCGCGAACTAAGTTATGAAACTTGGAGATTCAGTTATTGCGATGGCTCGAGCTAAAGGTTACAAACCCTTATGGCAAGGAATCAGAGGACGAAAATTCGATTCACCCGTAGACCCTGAGGTAAAGATTTCAGTGGTCTTTGGAGATTCTGACATTACCTTGCCTGAAGAAATAGCCCAGGAAAAGTCGATTCTGCCTAAGCATGCAAAATGGATTCGGGTTCCAAATTGTGCTCACGTGATTATGTGGAACCATCGCGAGACGACAATAAAACTAATCAAGGAAACTGCCGGGATATAGATTGCAAATGCAATTGATTCGCATTTTTACATTGCGATTTCACTACCCTATATTTCTGCCTAGTTCATTTACAGTTATGTAAATGTTTCGAGCGGAAGGTAGTCACGATGTACTTCACTAAACGTCGCATAATTGACTACTGCCGCATCACCAGCACAAGCTGCTGATTTTATAAATTTTTAGCACATTCATATTCTGCTGCAAAAAAACTTTCATTAAAACCTAAATTTAAAACTCTGACTAAAAAATAACAAAGGAAAATAATGTCTTTTTCAAAGAAATTAATCGCAGGAGCAATTGTTACTGGTCTCCTGGCTGCGACAGGTATTTTGCCTGCTGAAGCTCGTCCGAAGAATCTAGCTCGCGCAGTCGCTCAGCCTGATTGGCTAGAGCAGAACATAGATAACCCAAAGGTACGAATTATTGAAGTAAGCACCGAACCTGGAGTTTACGAGCGCGGACATATCAAGAACTCAGTTAAATTGGTTTGGCACACAGATCTAGTCGATACAGTAAATCGCGACATCATCAGCCAAGCTAAGTTCACAGCGCTTGCTCAAAAGGCTGGCATTGATGAGGACACAACAGTTGTTCTCTACGGCGATAAGAACAACTGGTTTGCCGCCTGGGGTGCGTGGATCTTTAATGTCTATGGTCAAAAAGATGTACGTGTACTAGATGGCGGACGCGTTAAGTGGGAAAAGGATGGCCGCGCGCTAACTACCGCGGTTCCAACATTTAAGGCTGGCAACTTTGCAGCTAAAGCTGCTGATAAGAATCTACGCGCCACATTGACGAGAGATGTTCTTCCAGTTGCTAAGAAAGAAAGAAAAGCAACGCTGATCGACATTCGCTCTGCTGATGAATTCAGCGGAAAGATCTTCGCACCACCTGGATTCCAAGAAACAGCAGTTCGTGCCGGTCACATTCCTGGTGCGATCAATGTCCCTTGGGGTTTAAATGTTAATTCTGATGGCACATTTAAGACTGTTGCAGAACTTAAGAAGCTATATGCAGATAAAGGTGTAACGGGTGCTGATCAAATCATTACTTACTGCCGCATCGGTGAGCGTTCATCGCTTACCTGGTTCGTTTTAAGTGAGATTCTTGGATTCAGCAGGGTAAAGAATTACGACGGATCATGGACTGAGTATGGAAACTCAGTTGGTGCGCCAATTAGTAATCCTGCCGGCACTATCTGGGGATCACTCTAATTTCAACGTTAAATCTAGAGAGCAGCAGCCCCGACAACTCCGGGGCTGCTGGTTCTTTATGGACTAAACAAGAAAAAATCCGCACTGGCATTTCTTTCTTAGTCATTGCAGCACTTCTCGCTACGGCGTTTGTCCTATCTTCGAATCTTGAGAATTCAACTGCGCCAATCTCACTTCTAATTGGCATGAGCTTGGGTCTATTACTCGAGCGTGGTCGCTTCTGTTTCTTCTGTATTTTCAGAG
>B570J14230_10001116_pt1 | contig 10816 bp, 9 predicted proteins | sample LakMenepilimnion_3_FD_14230 | JGI IMG/M metagenome (IMG submission 14230) | reverse complement strand
ATCTGGTTAAAAGTTCATAGTATTAATTGTTCCTGTCCCTCCAGACATGACAACCATACCAATTTTGTCCGCTAATTTCTCTAAGTTCGGTGTCGCTAGAATGTCCGCTATTTTAGGATTTTGTTCTGCTTTTGCTACTGCGACCAATTCCTGGATAACTTGACTAATATTAGGGTCTGCTTTCGCTGCGGTTTCTATTTCCAGTACAGCTTGACCATAATTAAGGGGTTGTTCTGGTGCTTTTTCAATAGCTGCGAAAGTTCCTGGTAGTCGCTGTTTCAACAATTCCAAAAACTGCTGAGTTTTGTGAGATAAACCGTCCCCGATGTTTTCGCCAATTTTTTCTAGTGCTTTGGTAGCGAGTACGGTAGCAAGAGCAACAGCCCCAGTAGTTAATGGTTCCATCTGTGATATGTTTTAAAGTATCATTTTTCTCCTCATGATTTATGATACATCTTTTCTGCCAACGCTTCACTACACTTCATATATTTCTCAACGCAGACCAACTACTAGCAATAGGCATTCTCCAACCAGTCCCAAAAGCACGGTCAGTGATTTTTAATCCTGGTGCAGCTTGTCGGCGTTTAAATTCCGCACGGGATAATAATTGTAATACCCTATCTACAATTGCCGATTCATGACCTGCGGTAATAATTTCTGCTGCTGATTGATGTTGATGAATCAAACGGTCGAGAATATCATCTAAAATTTCATAAGGTGGTAGGGAATCTTGGTCAACTTGACCCGGTTTAAGTTCCGCGCTGGGTGCTTTGGTGAGAATATTTTCGGGAATAACTTCTTTTTGTTGATGGGAATTTAACCATTTACAGAGGGAATAAACGCGGGTTTTAGGAACATCAGCAATCACCGATAAACCGCCATTCATATCACCATAAAGAGTGCAATAACCAACGGCCATTTCTGATTTATTGCCAGTAGATAAAAGCAGATAACCGAACTTATTAGAAATTGCCATTAATAAATTACCACGAATTCGAGATTGGAGATTTTCTTCCGCAATCCCAAATTCTGTTCCAGCAAATAACTCACCAAGAGATTTATCAAAACTTTGCATTAATTCCCCAATAGGTAAAATCTGGGTTTGAATATCTAAATTTGCTGCTAATGCTAAAGCATCACTAATAGAATGTTCTGAACTATAGGGAGAAGGCATTAACACACCAATCACATTTTCTTTTCCTAATGCCGCAGTCGCAATGGCAGCTACTAAAGCAGAATCAACTCCCCCACTTAAACCTAACAATACTTTAGAAAAGCGACATTTACCCACATAATCTTTAACTCCTAAAACTAAAGCATTCCAAATTTCCTCATCTTCAGATTCATCAATGGGGGAAATATGACCTAATTGTAAATCCTGTTTATCAGAATTAAATTCAACGGTCAAAAAATCAGATACAAAACCTTTAGCACGACAAACAATTTCACCTTGTTTATTTAAAGCAAAACTGCGTCCATCAAAAATCAAATCATCATTTCCGCCAACTTGGTTTGTATAAATAATTGGTTGTTGAAAATTAACTGCACTATGTTTTAACATCGCTTCTCGCAGATGTTGTTTACCAACAGTGTAGGGTGAAGCAGATAAATTAACAATTAAATCAACTCCTAAATTTGCTAAATCAGCAATAGGATTAACTGCGTAACTCCGCTTACCCCAAAATTCCTCATCATTCCATAAATCTTCGCAAATTGTCACACCAATATGAAGATTATCTAATTTAAAAGAATTGGCTTGTAGTCCTGGTTCAAAATAGCGTTTTTCATCAAAAACATCGTAAGTTGGTAATAGCCTTTTATGGAAAAATTGCTGGATTTTGCCATTTTCTAATAAAGCCATACTATTAAATAAATTTTTCCCTCCAGAAATGTGCGCTTGGGAATTTTTAACCACAGTTCCCACCAATACAGCTAAATTTGCAGGTAAATCTTCAGCTAATTTTTGCAATGTTTTATCTATTGATTCCACAAAACTAGGATTTAATAATAAATCCCTTGGTGGATACCCACAAATAGATAATTCAGGTGTTAATAATAAACGAACATTTTCTGATGCTGCTTGTTGTGACATTTCCAGGATTTTTTGAGTATTTCCTAGTAAATCACCAATAATAGGATTAATTTGAGCGATAGCGATTTTCATGATCATAAAAAAGGGAATAGGCAAGAGGCAAGAGGGAATAGGCAAGAGGTGCGTGGTACAATCGTTTATAACTCTAATTTTTTGATAAGAGCAATAATCATTCGAGTTTCTTCGTGAAGCAATTTAATAATCAAATCAATTTCATTCAAAGTACATAATCCGATTCTTTCTGATACAATAAGATGCGTTTCCAACTCATTAATTGAACCTTGACTTATATTTAAAAATCTCGCGTAATCTCTAGACGATCTTCTTCCATAACCCTCTGCAATATTAGCAGGAATAGAAACAGATGATCTTCTAATTTGTTGAACCATGCCATAAATTTCTTCTTTAGGAAAGTTTTTAGTTAAAAAATAGCATTTTTCAGCTATATCCATACCTTTCTGCCAAATAAGTAAATCTTTAAAATCATTTATTTCCGCCATTTTAACTTCCTCTTTCAACCTAATATAATATCTTAAATTCCTCTTACCTCTTGCCTCTTGTCTTCTTACTTATTGCCTCTTGCCTTCTTGCCTTCTTACTTATTGCCTCTTGCCTTCTTACTTATTGCCTCTTGCCTCTTGCCTTCTTGCCTCTTGCCTCTTGCCTCTTGCCTTCTTACTTATTGCCTCTTGCCTCTTGCCTTCTTGCCTCTTGCCTCTTGCCTTCTTCAAATAAACACCAAAGGTTTATCTTTAAATGGTGCAAAAGCCTCTTTATCAAACCTATACAAACTTGCAGGACGACCGGCACCTCGTGATACTTTAATGCCAGTATCGGATAAAAAGCCCAATTTGAGTAACCGCGCTCGAAAATTAGAATAATCGGCAAAACATTCTCCTAAAACTGTAGTGTATAGTTGATACAAATCGTTTAAAGTAAAAGTTTCTGGTAAGACTTCAAAAGCTATAGGACTATATTCTAATTTGTTTTTTAATCTTCTATGTCCATAGGTAATAATCTCATTATGGTCAAATGCTAATTGTGGTAATTGTTTAACGGGATACCAAGCAATACCCGCCACTTTATCNGCAATTAATTCTGCTTCTTCAAATCTGACTAANGCAAANTAACTAACTGATAAATAACGGACTCCNTAGCTATCAATTTTTTCCCTGGGGTCACGGTTTGGACCACCAAAAGTATAAAGTTGTTCTAAATAAAGATTATTTACCTTTATTTTCTCAGCCATAATCCGATAAGCAGCATCTTCTAAAGATTCTCCTTGACNAACTAAAGTACCAGGAAGACTCCAATCATTTAAAAATGGTTCTTGCTGTCGCATGACCAANAGAACTAACAACCGATTTTGAGCAGTATCTACAGAAAAAATCACATTATCAACACCAACTTTAAAGTCAGCTAAAGGTTGTTGATTTATGGAGTTTAGAATCTTTTTTTGGTTACGTATTGGCATTCGTACAAATGCTGTTGATGAATATAGGCAATGACGGGAGGTGTGAGAGTATTAATATCTCCTTGTTCACGAAAGGCGGTAGAGGAAACATCTAAACCAATTAAATTTGCAATTTTAATTTTTCCTCCGATTTGTTTAACTTTTTCTAAACTAGAATCATCTATTATATATCCTGGTCTGGGAATTACCAGTAATTGCACTTGTTGTAATAAATCTTCAACATGATACCAGCGCGGCAATTGATTGACTAAATCAGCCCCAATTACTAAAGTATATTCAATATCTTCTCCCCATTTTAATTTTGCTTTACCTACAGTTTCTAGAGTTTTCCAACTACTCAAATCTTGTTCTAATGCAATATTTTGGTTAGCAACATTGATATCTTTAATTAACAGTTCTAACATTGCTGCCCTGTGCGGTAAAGGCGTTTGTTGGGATTTTAGAGGATTATCCGCCGCCCATACAGCCACCCAATCATAACGTTCAGATAACCATCTGAGAATTATTAAATGTCCAGCAGTTGGAGGATCAGCACTTGTACCAAATAAGGCTATTTTCATGATTTTTGATTCTGCTTTTTTGCAATTTTTAGAGTAATTTAAACGAACCACAGAGACGCAGAGGACGCAGAGGTAAGAGAAATTATATTAATTTATCTCTTTTTTTCGTTTTATTTGTCAATTTCTGTAATGGTTCTGATATTTCAATTTTGACGGAAGTGGGATTTTCTATTCTTCTTGTTTCTGCTGGTAAACTAGCAACTGATGCCGCAGTTCGTTGACGAATGATTGTTAAAGTTTCTGGTGTTTGTAATTGTTTACCTGCTTTGATTACTAACTGTAATAAAGATTTTTCATGGTCAGATTTTTCTTCTGTTAAGCCTAATCTATCTTTATGTATTTTACCATCTAAGAAGGATCGAAAAATTTGTTTTTTACCTGGATAAGTGAATTTACCACTTGATTCTTTCATGACGGGAATTCCTTCAATGTCTACAAGTTTATAAACTCCATTGACTGGTGAACCTGTAACTAATTTTGTGCCTAATCCATAACTATCAATTTCTGCTCCTTCTTGTTTAAGTCGGCTAATTTCCCATTCGTCTAAATCACCACTGGCGAATATTGAGATATTCGGTAAGAGCGATCGCACTTGTTTTGATAAACTGACTAAATCCCCAGAATCTAACCTGACTCCAGATAATTCCATTTTTCCAGCATTGACCTTTTCTGCTAATTTCTCCGCCGCAGCAACGGTATCATAAGTATCAATTAATAATGGCGCACCGGGAAAATATTGATGAAATGCCGTAAAAGCCTGTTCTTCACTCCCTTCTAACGCTGATAAAGCCATAACTAAAGCGTGTGCCATTGTCCCACTTGGTTTTTGTCCTAGTTGTAGCGCCGCTAACACATTGGAAGTACCATCTAAACCACCTGCCAAAGCCGCCCGCGCTGCCCATAAAGAGGCTTGGGGACTAAAAGCCCTGCGTGTACCAAATTCTAAAAGTGTGGCTTTTTCTCCCGCTATATCCCTTAATCTTGCGGCTTTGGTGGCAATTAGAGTTTGATAATTCAGAGTATTTAAAAGATATGTCTCTACTATTTGCGCTTGCCATAAGGGTGCTTCTATTCGCAGTATAGGTTCATTTGCAAATATCGCTGTTCCTTCTGCAATTGCCCACACATCTCCAGTGAAGCAACCTTCCCGCAAAAGCTGCCAAAAACGCTCATTTGCGTGGGTAAAAATTCCCGTTGACTGCAAATCAGCAATTTGACTGTCATTAAACCGGAATTTAGTCAAATATTCCAAAGCTTGGGCTAAACCCATAGCTATTAAATAGCCAAAACCATCAGGTAAGCGTCTGACAAACAATTCAAAACTCGCTTGCTTCTGTTCTATACCTTCACCAACATAACAAGCTGTCATTGTTAGCTGATAAAGGTCTGTTAGTAAGCTATAATCCTCACAACTGAGATTTAATTCGGGATTTTTCCTTTCATAGTCTATATCTAGGAAAGTTGTCATCTGAGATGCCCCTACCAAGAATGTCTCTTTATTTATGGTAGTATTTACCATAAATAATGTCAAGCCTTGGCTAATAAATAATGACAAATTCCCCAAAAGCCTATATTCGTAAGGGAGTTAGGCTATTTTTTACAATTAATTTATATTTCTTAATAGTACAGATAGTCAATATCAAGAAGTTGAATAAGATTTACAGAATAATTGACCGCGGATAATAAGGGATGAATTAATGAATGGATTTTATGATTCCGTGCAGCTTTACATATAATAAGTTTAAGGGTTTAGCCCGAATTAGACTAACAAATGGTTTTTGTGTTTGCATGGGGAATAATTGCGTTACTATATAACAATAGAAACTAAATTTATATAAGAATAGGAAAACCAAGAAGAAATTAATACCAATTTCTTTGAAAACAGATAAAAGTTATTTCGATAGAAGGATGATATCAATTATGGATTCTGTAAGTCTCACCCACGAACAATTATCTCAAGCTATTAATGAACTTCCACTGGCAGCACTTCCTGAATTAGCTGATTTTATTGAATCTTTACTTTTTAAGCTTAATTTAACTCCTGCGGCTATTAATAATGAACCAGGGGAGAGTAATTTTTTATTAAGTATTGCTGGTATAGGAGAGTCTAGTGAATCCAATTTATCAGACAGAGATACAGAAAACGGAGAACTGGAAATTGTTCCAACTAGAGGTATCAAGGAATTTAATCATGAGGTAAATAAATAATTATGACGGCTATTTTAGATATAAGTTTCTTAGTGGCAATTGTTGATATTAAGGACGAAAATTATGGGCGTATCCTTGATGTTATAGTTGATTCAAAGGAAGTATTGGTTTTACCAACAACAGTTTTACCTGAAGTTTGTCATTTGCTTGCTTCTCGGTTAGGATATCCGACAACAAGACAGGTTTTAACTGAATTAGCTAATAGTAATGTCATTATTGAAGGGATTGATAAAACTGATTTAAAAAGGGTGATGGAGATTCTAGACCAATATACTGATAGTAAGTTAAACTTTGTGGATGCAACGATTGTTGCTATTGCGGAAAGGATGAATATTACTAAGATTTTTACTTTAAATAAACCTATTTTTAGTATTATTAGTCCACTACATTGTGCTGGTTTTGAGATATTTCCTGAATAGGCTATCAATCAGATCCCTGACTTCTTAAAGAAGTCGGGGATCTTGTATTTTGTACTTATTTTAAAGGAACAATTGCACTCATTTGGTCTAAATCCAGGACTGTTGCTAATTCTGTTTCTGTCATTAAACCTTTTTCGAGAACTATTTGCCGGAGAGATTTACCTGTTTCTAAAGATTCCTTAGCTACAGCCGCAGCATTCAAATAACCGATGTGGGTATTTAAGGCGGTGACTAATGCTAAACTGCCTTCAGCGTAGGCTAAACAACGTTCTTTGTTAGCAGTAATTCCTTGAATACAGCTTGTGGTTAAAGCCGAAATTGTGTTACCTAAAATCTCAATGCTGTGAATTAAATTATAGGCAATGAGGGGCATCATTACATTTAATTCTAATTGTCCAGCTTGGGCGGCAAAAGCGATCGCATTATCATATCCCATTACCTGAAAACATACCATTGATGTCATCTCTGCCATCACAGGATTATATTTTCCGGGCATAATTGAAGAACCAGGTTGGACTGGAGGAAGTTGAATTTCCTTAAATCCGGTTTTGGGACCAGAATCCATTAACCGTAAATCGTGGGATATTTTCACCAAATCCTGGGCTAAATTCCGCAACGCCCCAGAAACATTCACAAAAGCCCCCATACTTTGCATAGCAGCCATTAAATGGGGTGCAGGTTCTAGGGGAAATTCCAACAATTGCGACAGGATATCCACAACTCTTTGCCGATATTCTGGGTGAGTATTCATACCTGTTCCCGCAGCGCTACCACCTAAACCCAACACCATTAAATCCCCAGAAGCAATGTAAAGACGGTTTTGGTGTTCTGAGAGAATTTGCGCCCAAGCCCGAAAATTATCCCCTAATCGCACGGGTACAGCGTCTTGGAGGTGAGTTCTCCCCGATTTGACGATATCTTGAAATTCTGTAGCTTTGGCTTCTAAAGCCGAAATTGCCTGTTCTAAAGCTGGTTGTAAAGTGCGAGAAAGTGCCAGTAAGCCACCAATCCGAATAGCTGTAGGGATGACATCATTGGTAGACTGTCCGTAATTTACATGATCATTGGGGCTAACGAGTTTATAATTACCTTTTTGATCTCCCAGAATTTCTAAAGCGCGATTTGCCAAAACTTCGTTAATATTCATGTGGTGAGAAGTTCCCGCACCAGCTTGATAAACATCAACGACAAATTGATCTCGTAATGCACCTGCTAAAATTTCATCAGTAGCTTGAATAATAGCCTTGCTGATATCTGCGGGAATACAATCCAATTCTCCATTGACAATAGCGGCGGCTTTTTTAATATATAAACCAGCATCTATATAAGTGGATAAAGGTTTAATCCCGCTAATGGGGAAATTTTCGATCGCCCTTTGGGTTTGAATCCCATAATATACGTTATTGGCAATTTGGCGATCGCCCATNGAGTCTTTTTCAATCCGAAAATCTGAATTGTTAGTCATATAAATGGAGAATGGGAACAGAAGAACAGGGAACAGGCGAAAAACTTATTTTTAACTCATAGAACTTACGCAACTGGCACATTGGTAGGGTGCGTCAGACTGCATAAATCTTGCAAATAAACAGATTGTTGATATCTGACGCACCCGACAACAGATTTTTGGTGTGACACTTGCGTAAGTCCTAACTCAATTGAGGATTGCTATATTTCCCACTTATCATAATACACACACCCGTGATTAAAAACGCCAAGGCACTGCAAAATCCAGCAAATACAGATGTTATTGTGGCTGGAAATACAAAACCAAAAATACTCATAGCTAAGGAAAATTCCCCAAAATACATCCCAATTCCTAAACCTGCCCATCGTTGGGTCATTAATCCTAAAATAAATGGAATCACCCCATTAGTAATTAAACTAAATCCAGCCAAAGCCAACAATATAATCAGGAAATGTGCGCCTAAACTTAGCATTAATATTATTGATAAAATAGTAGTACAGATACCCGCCAACATGGCTTGACGATTACCAATTTCAGTAGCCAAAAATCCCGCAGGTAAGGCAATAAAAGCCAAAGTTAAGCTAATTACTACCATGATTGTGGTGATATTATCTGTATTTAGTTGAGTTTTCAGAGTTTTGCTGATAGCATTCATCAGTAATCGAGAACCCCAAGCCATACTCAAACCTGTGACGAAAATTAAGCCTAATTTGGTAATAGGTATTTGCGACATTTTAGGGATTTTGGGGATGTTGAAAATCTCCCGATTAACTGGCGTTTCTGGAGGTGCAAAAAACCGGACAGTAAACACTGCCAGCAAAAGCACAAAAGAAGCTATGGAAAAAGCAAAAATCGGACCCAAACCTAAAATAAATGTATTACCAATATCCCGAAAAGAACCAACTATACCCCCAGCTAAACCTAAAAAACTCGCTGCCAATGGTAAATCTTTTGGGGTAGCATATTTTCCTAATAAAGAAATTGCCGGAGAACGAAATATTGTCATTGCTAATGCCCAAGCAATCAAAACTAAAGGTAAAATTCCTTTAATTACTTCTGTTGGGGGAATAAAAGTCACAACGCAAGGTATGGCAATAAACAAGCTTGCTGCTAAAATTACACCGGCGGAAATCAAGGGAAAGCGACTCCCTACCCAGCGAACAGCTTGATCTGAAAGTCCCCCCATAACTGGTTCTAATATCAGACCCAAGGCAGTTTCTAACACCAATAAACCAACTGCTAAGGATGCAGGAAATCCAAATTGAGTTAACAGTTTAGGCAAATATAGATTATAAACTAACCAAGTCAGGGTAATTGCTGCTTGTAATCCAGCTAAAGCCAAAACTTGCACCCATAAAATTCTGGGTTGGGATTTTGAGATATTCATAAAATTATATGGGAAAAAGTGCAAAATTACGGCACGTTCCGGGGAGATGAGGTAGAAAATTTACAAAATAATTCATTCCCGACTCAGTGACTTTTGCTGTATGATTTTGTAAATAATTGCAGTATAAGCTTTTTGTATGCAAATTTATAAAAGATTAGTATTAATTTTTAACAATGCAGTAAAATAGCATTATGGGATTAGCTGTAACTTAACGTACCTGTTTACAAACCGTCACAAGGGTTGTTATCAGCAATACACAATATTTGGTATGCTCACTCATACTCATGTCATTTCTTCCTTAAGGAATAGGTAATAGGCAGATGGAAAAATTAGTCATGAGTAAGTATTCTTTCCACTTACCTCTTCCCCGATGATCAATTATCCATTATTTCTTTCCTAAACTATTGCATGAATCTAAATCGAGTTAAATCCATCCCCAAATGGACACAATTACCATCTCCACCCATATTTTGTTCAGAAGTATCTATGCAATTGGGTGGAGATACATCCGTTGCCCAATTACAACAGCAGGTAGAATATTTACAAATCCAATTAGAGTTAGAAAGACAGGAAAATATTCAAAAGATACAGCAAATTCAGAAATTTCAAGGGTTGCTGCAACATATTACCGAACACATCCGCGATAGTCTAGATGATCGCAAAATATTAACAATTATTACTCAAGAATTAGTTGATTTATTACAACTTAATCGCTGTCAAATTGAACTTTATAATCCCTGTTTGACTGCTGCTACAGTTACCTACGAATATAGTGCGAGTTTACCCCATTTTCAAGGTTTAACCACAAAAGTTGCTGATTTCCCCCGAATTTATCAATCTCTATTGCAAAAACAAATCTGGCAATCTATAGAAATTGTTCCCGGACATAATTCTGGCTTACAAATGATGAGTCAATTGGCTTGTCCGATTTTTGATCATCAAGGTGTTTTGGGCAATATTTGGCTAATTCGGCATACAGAGGCAAAATTTGGAGAATTAGAAATATCTTTTTTACAGCAAATAGCTAATCAATGTGCGATCGCCATCTGTCAATCTCAACTCTACACCAAAACCAAAGCCCAAGTTCAAGAAATTGCAACCCGAGAACATCATTACAACGAATTTATCAGACATCTTGCCCAAGAATTACGCACACCGATTACTAATATTAATCTTGCTGTGCAAACCCTAGAAAGTCTCATGACACCACC
>B570J14230_10001115_pt1 | contig 10834 bp, 9 predicted proteins | sample LakMenepilimnion_3_FD_14230 | JGI IMG/M metagenome (IMG submission 14230) | reverse complement strand
GGAGGAACTCTCTCAGGCGGCGAGCAACAGATGCTTGCGATTGGGCGAGCGCTTATGGCTAAGCCAAAAGTACTCCTTCTTGATGAGCCTTCAATGGGACTTGCCCCACAGATGATTGCCAATATTTTCCGAATCATTACCCAGATTAATAAAATTGGAGTGACAATTCTTCTAGTAGAGCAAAATGCTCAGCAAGCGCTACAGCGCTCAGACCGAGCATATGTATTAGAAGTTGGAAATATCACCAAGGAAGCCAAGGGCAAAGACTTGCTAAATGATCCGCATGTTAAATCTGCTTATCTTGGAACTGGAGCTCACGAACTAGATTAACTAGCGCTGAGCAAGAATAAGGCAGGTAATTCTTGCAGTGCAGGTCTTCTCACCCTTATCGTTTGTAATCTCTACATTGTAGGTACAGAGAGTTTTTCCCAGGGTTACCGCTGTAGCAACAGCTGTTACGTAGCCTTCAGTTGCGCTTTTATGATGACTTGCACTTATCTCAATTCCAACAATTCTTCTAGAGGGTCCTGCATGTAGATGGGTTCCAACTGAGCCTAAGCTTTCTGCTAGAACAACATTTGCTCCGCCATGAAGCAGGCCAAATGGTTGCGTATTTCCTTCAACCGGCATCCTGCCGACTAGGCGCTGCGGGCTTGCTTCGGTGATTTCAATTCCCATCTTCTTATCGAGGGCGCCGCGGCCACGATCATTTAATAACTCATTGAAGTCTGTCATGTGGGCAATTGTATGTGGCAATGCCTAAGATTAAGTGCGATGAAGAAGAAGTTGCTCATACTCGATGGCCATTCAATGGCCTTTAGAGCTTTCTATGCCCTGCCAGTTGAGAACTTTTCCACCTCTGCCGGTCAACCCACAAATGCTATCTACGGTTTTGCCTCGATGCTGATCAATCTAATCAGAGATGAGAAGCCAACTCACATTGCAACAGCATTTGATGTATCACGCAAAACCTTTAGATCAGAGAAGTTTCCAGAATATAAAGCAAATAGAGCAGCAACTCCTGAGGAGTTTCGCTCCCAGGTTTCCTATATCAATGAGCTCCTAGATGCCTTTGCGATTCCGCACTTTGAACTTGAAGGTTTTGAGGCTGATGATGTAATCGCAACTTTTGTGAAGCACTTTAGCGATGAAGCAGAGATATATATCTGCTCTGGAGATCGTGATTCATTTCAATTAGTTAGTGATCAAGTAACTGTTCTCTATCCAAAAAAAGGCGTTACCGAGCTAGCAAGAATGACACCAAGTGCAGTTTTAGAAAAGTATGGGCTAACACCAAAACAATATCCTGACTTTGCCGCCGTTCGAGGTGATCCAAGTGATAACTTGCCTTCGATTCCTGGTGTCGGTGAGAAGACAGCAACTAAGTGGATTCAGGAGTTTGGCTCTCTTTCAGAGTTAATTGCCAAGGTAGATACCGTTCCAGGTAAAGCAGGCGAGGCGTTACGGACAGCTCTTCCTTCAGTAATTACTAATCGTGAGTTGACTCAGTTAAGAAGTGATTTGCCGCTATCACCTGATCTAGCAGATCTTTCATGGAGCGGTGTTGAGATTTCAAAGGTGAATCAATTCTTTGATAAATTAGAGATTAAAGCTCTTAAAGCAAGGGTTGCTCCTTTTGCTAAAGATGGGCAAGTAAAAGAAGTTGCTGCGAAAAAGGTGAGCGTTCGAGAGGTAAATAGAGTTGAATTTGAAAAAGCGCTCACTTCTAACACAGGCCTTGTGGGTTTACTTCTTTCTGAGAGTCAGGCAGCAATTTCGGTAGAGCCAGAGGTGGTATTAGTTGCTGAGATTGGTCAGGTAGCAGATGTGATTTCTAGCTTCAAAGGATTTATCTTCCATGGAGCAAAGCAAGCGATTTCTTCCAAAATCTTAAGTGCGGTAGCTGTTGATACTGAAGTTGCGGCTTATTTAATCAATGCTGGCTCAAGAGAGATTGCACTTAACGATCTTTTGCAAAAGTATCTTGGTATTGAGCTCGATAACTCACCTGGCGACCTATTCACTTCAGATTGGGATCCAAGTATCACCTGCTATCTTCAAGAGCTCTGGAGAGTGCTTTCAAAAGAACTTGAAGCTATGAGCTGCCTAGATCTATATAACCAGATAGAGATGCCAACAATGCATGTTTTGGCTGCAATGGAGGCAATGGAATTGCTATTGATAGCAAGGAGATGAAATCACTTCTGGACTTCTTTGGAAAAGAAGAGGCAGAGGCAACCTCGCTTGCTTATAAAGAAGTGGGCCATGAATTTAATGCAGCCTCTCCTAAGCAACTTCAGGTAGTTCTATTCGAAGAGTTAAAGCTTCCTAAAACGAAGAAGATCAAAACTGGCTTTAGTACTGATGCCGAATCTTTAGAGTGGCTCTTTTCAACAACAAAGCATCCAGTTCTAGCATCACTTCTTCGAATTCGCGAAGTTGGAAAGCTTAGAACTACAGTTGAGGGGCTACTTAATTCAACTAAAGCTGATAGCAGAATTCACACCACTTTCCAGCAGACCACAACTGCAACGGGCCGACTTTCATCAACAGAGCCGAACCTACAAAATATCCCGATTAGAAGTGATGAGGGGAGAAGAATTAGAAACTGTTTTATCGCTCAAGAGCCATTTGTTGATCTCTTAACTGCTGATTACAGCCAGATTGAAATGAGAATCATGGCCCATTTATCAGATGACAAGGGACTACTTGAGGCCTTTAGGACAGGGGAGGACTTGCATTCAACTGTTGGCGCACAAGTATTTGATGTACCGGTATCAAAAGTTGATGCAGATATGAGAAGGCAGATCAAAGCTATGTCTTATGGCCTGGCCTATGGCCTATCTTCATATGGCCTTGCCAATCAATTAGATATCTCACCAACTGATGCCAGTATTTTGATGAGTAAGTACTTCGAGAGATTTGGCGGCATTCAAGATTATTTGAAAGAAGTTGTAAAGATTGCGCGGGAGAAAGGCTATACCGAAACAATTCTTGGCAGAAGACGTTATCTACCTGATCTAAACCATGAAAATCGTGGGCGTCGTGAAATGGCAGAGCGCATGGCCCTTAATGCACCCATTCAAGGATCAGCTGCGGACATCATTAAAGTTGCGATGCTAAATGTTGAAAAAGCTATGAGGAGTGAGAATTTAGCTTCAAGGCTATTACTTCAAGTCCATGATGAATTAATCTTTGAAATTGCCAAGGGCGAGCATGAGGTCATGGAAGCTTTGGTAAGAAAGCAGATGGGAAGCGCTTTTGAGCTAAAGGCGCCGCTTGATGTCAATATTGGCTTTGGAAAGAGTTGGGATTTAGCAGCCCATTAGCCTCAAATTGACCGATAAGCGCATGAGAAAGTAGATTTACGCCCCTCGCTTAAGGTTCCTGTGCATCCTCGGACGTAGTAGGAAGCGCCCCTTTGCTAGTAGAAAATCTACAAGTAGATGGAGTCGGACTTTGCGCGTGCCCTACTAGAAAAATTCCCCACGGAGTACCTTGTCAACTCAAATAACGCTNAACGATATTGGAAATGCAGAAGATTTTCTCGCCGCAATNGAAGGCACAATAAAGAATTTNAATGATGGAGATCTAGTCTCTGGCGTCATTGTCCAGGTAGATCGCGACGAAGTCCTACTTGATATTGGTTATAAAACCGAAGGCGTAATTCCAGCTAGAGAGCTCTCGATCCGCCATGACCTTGATCCAAGCGAATTGGTTAAAGTCGGAGATCGCGTTGAAGCGCTAGTTCTGCAGAAGGAAGATAAAGAAGGTCGCTTAATACTTTCTAAGAAGCGCGCACAGTATGAAAAAGCCTGGACTGATATTGAAGGCAAGAAAGAGCGCGATGAAGTTGTTACAGGTACGGTAATTGAAGTTGTTAAGGGTGGATTAATTGTTGATATTGGCCTTAGAGGATTCCTTCCAGCATCGCTAGTTGAGATGCGCCGCGTTAGAGATCTCTCGCCATATATTGGAAAAGAAATTGAAGCTCGCATTATTGAACTTGATAAGAACCGTAACAACGTAGTTCTCTCACGTAGAGCATTTTTGGAGCAGAGCCAATCTGAATCCCGCACAACATTTCTTAATCAGTTGATTAAGGGTCAAGTGCGTGAGGGTGTTGTTTCATCGATAGTTAACTTCGGCGCTTTCGTAGACCTTGGCGGAGTAGATGGCCTTGTCCACGTCTCAGAGCTCTCATGGAAACATATCGATCATCCAGGTGAAGTTGTTGCCGTTGGCGATGAGGTACTGTTGAAGTACTTGAAGTTGATTTTGAGCGTGAGAGAGTTTCACTTTCTCTCAAAGCAACTCAGGAAGATCCTTGGCAGGCATTTGCTCGAACCCACACTATTAATCAAGTAGTGCCAGGTGAGGTTACTAAGCTAGTTCCATTCGGCGCCTTTATAAAGGTATTTGATGGAATTGAAGGCCTAGTTCACATCTCAGAGCTGGCAGAGCGCCATGTTGAAATTCCAGAGCAGGTAGTTCAAGTTGGAGATTCTCTCTTTGTAAAGATCATTGATATCGATCTAGAGCGTCGCCGCATCTCACTTTCACTTAAGCAAGCTAATGAAGGACAAGATGTTGCAGTTGAAGCTTTTGATCCAACTCAATATGGAATGCCAGCGCGCTATGATGAAAACGGAAACTTTATTTATCCTGAAGGCTTTGATGCTTCAACGCAGGAGTGGCAGCCAGGATATGAAACACAGCGCGAAGAGTGGGAGCGTCAATATGCTGAAGCTCAAACTAGATTCTTAGCTCATAAGAAGCAGAAGGCAGAGGCTCAAGCAGCCGATGCTGCAGCTGCCTCGGTTGCTACCCCTGAAGCAGAGTAAATCTGCCTCGCTTTAAATCACTGGGCCCTACTTCATAGGGCCCAGTTTTATTTTTCTAGATAGGCTGAAGCAGTGTTAAGAGTTGCGCTAACTGGCGGCATCGGATCGGGCAAGAGCCTGGTTGGTGAGATTTTGGAAGAGCTAGGCGCATTAGTTATAGATTCTGATCAATTAGCCCGTGAAGTTATTGAACGGGGAAGCCCAGGATATGAAGAAGTTATTACTGCTTTTGGCGACTCAATTTTAAGTGAAGGGCAGATAGATCGAGCAAAATTGGCAGCAGTTGTCTTTAAAGAAGAGGATTTACGAAAGAAGTTAGAGTCAATAATTCACCCACTCGTTCGAGAGGCTGCTGAGAAGCTCGCAAGAAATCTGCCGAGCGGAGCAATTTTAGTTAATCAGATTCCTTTGCTAGTTGAAAGCGATGGCGCAAAGAGATTTGACTTCGTTATAACAGTCTCTGCAGATGAGGAGATAAGACGAGAGCGGCTACGGCTGCGAGGTTTGAAAGATTATGAAATCACAGAGCGAATGGCAGCTCAGGTAGCAGATTTAGATCGGGAGAAAATAGCCAACTACATCCTTAGAAATGATGGCAGCATCGATGAACTAACTAGGGCTGTGGAGGAGTTAATGGCCAATGAGCTTCTACCTAGAGCTCAGAGGCAGGGCCTGTAATATGGCAAGGGCGGTCACATCAACACCGAGGGCCGATAAGGCCTTTGAAGTAATCAGTGATTTCAAGCCAGCAGGTGATCAACCAGATGCAATTGCTGACCTTACTCGCAGAATAAATAGTGGTGAGACAGATGTCGTTTTACTTGGAGCTACTGGAACTGGAAAGTCTGCAACTACCGCTTGGCTAATTGAGGCAGTTCAAAGGCCAACCTTAGTTCTTGCGCCAAATAAAACTCTTGCAGCACAGCTTGCAAATGAGTTTAAAGAGCTTATGCCTAATAACGCTATTGAATACTTTGTCTCTTATTATGATTATTACCAACCCGAGGCATATGTTCCCCAGACTGATACATTTATAGAGAAAGACTCCTCAGTAATTCTGAAGTTGAGCGCCTTCGCTACTCTGCCACCTACTCACTTTTAACTAGGCGCGATGTGATTGTTGTTGCCTCGGTTTCATGTATATACGGCCTTGGTACTCCGCAGGAATATATCGATCGAATGATTACTTTAGCCGTGGGAGATAAAATCGATAGAAACGTTTTACTCAGGCGCTTTGTAGATATCCAATATAAACGAAACGATATGGCATTTGAAAGGGGAACCTTTAGAGTTCGCGGCGATACGGTAGAGATTATTCCAGTCTATGAAGAGCTTGCTACAAGAATTGAATTCTTTGGTGATGAAATTGAACGCTTAACTACTCTGCATCCATTAACTGGCGAGATTGTTAGCGATGTTAAGGAAGTCTTTATATTTCCTGCTACTCACTACTCAGCAGGACCTGAGACGATGAAGCGGGCTATTGCCAATATTGAAGCTGAGCTAGATATTCGCCTTAAGGAGTTAGAGAAAGCTAATAAGCTGCTTGAAGCCCAACGCCTTAGAATGCGAACCACATTTGATATTGAAATGATGCTTCAGCTTGGCTTCTGCTCAGGAATTGAGAATTACTCTAGGCATATAGATTTTAGAGAGCCAGGCTCTGCCCCTAACTGCCTACTTGATTACTTTCCAGATGATTTCCTCTGTGTAATTGATGAATCTCATATTACTGTTCCACAGATTGGAGCTATGTATGAAGGCGATGCATCAAGAAAGAGAACTCTGGTGGAACATGGGTTTCGTTTGCCAAGCGCTCTCGATAACCGTCCATTAAAGTTTGCCGAATTTCTAGAGCGAACCCCACAGAAGGTTTATCTCTCAGCAACCCCTGGCCCCTATGAGATGGAGAAAACTGGGGGAGTATTTGTTGAGCAGGTCATCAGGCCAACAGGACTAGTTGATCCCAAGATAGTTTTAAAACCAATAAAGAATCAGATAGATGACTTAATGTCAGAAATTAAGATAAGAGCTGATAAGAATGAGCGGGTATTAGTCACAACTTTAACCAAGAAGATGGCGGAGGATTTAACAGATTTCTTCACAGATGCTGGAATAAGGGTTAGATATTTGCATTCAGAGGTTGATACTTTGCGAAGAGTGGAACTCCTTAGAGAATTAAGGCTAGGTGAATACGATGTTCTAATCGGAATCAACTTGCTACGCGAAGGTTTAGACCTTCCTGAAGTATCACTTGTTGCAATTCTTGATGCTGATAAAGAGGGATTTCTGCGCTCAACTCGCTCACTTATTCAAACTATTGGACGCGCTGCCCGAAATGTTTCAGGTGAGGTTCATATGTATGCCGACAAAATCACTGATTCAATGAGTAGGGCTATTGATGAAACTAATCGCAGAAGAGCTAAGCAGGTGGCCTATAACCTTGCAGCAGGGCTTGATCCTCAACCCCTTCGTAAAAAGATTGCAGATATCACCGATTTAATCGCTGAGGAGAGCGATGACACCAACGCTTTGCTTGCTGGAAATAAGAAGCGCGGAATGAGTCAGACTCCAGTTGGCGTGCATGCCAAATCACTCGTAGCCTTGCCACTTGCCGAGTTACTGGGCCTAATCGATTCTCTAACCGAGCAGATGAGAAATGCTGCATCTGAACTGCAATTTGAACTTGCAGCTCGTCTGCGAGATGAGATTAAAGAGTTAAAGAGGGAGCTTCGAGCAATGCAGGAAGGAGGGATGTGATGAGCGTAGATCGCTTAATAGTTCGTGGCGCAAGAGAGCACAATCTAAAGAATGTTTCACTTGATCTTCCAAGAAATGCCATGATTGTATTTACTGGTCTCTCTGGTTCTGGAAAGTCATCCCTTGCCTTTGACACAATATTTGCTGAAGGCCAGAGGCGCTATGTTGAGTCACTATCTGCCTATGCCCGACAATTCTTAGGACAGATGGATAAGCCAGATGTTGACTTCATAGAGGGTCTATCTCCAGCTGTCTCTATTGATCAAAAATCAACAAATCGAAACCCAAGATCAACAGTTGGAACTATTACTGAAGTTTATGACTACCTCCGCCTGCTATTTGCTAGAGCTGGAAAGCCGCACTGTCCAAAATGTGAAAAAGAGATTGCCAAGCAAACTCCACAAAATATCGTTGACCAGATTTTAGAGCTTCCAGCAGAGACCAAGTTTCAAGTTTTAGCGCCAGTTATTAGAGCGCGAAAAGGTGAGTTCGTTGATCTCTTCAAAGACTTTATTGCCCAGGGATACTCCAGAGTCAGAGTTGATGGAACAACAGTTGCCTTAACTGATGTTCCAAAGCTTAAGAAGCAAGAGAAGCACACCATTGAAGTTGTAATCGACCGTTTAACTGCAAAGCCTGAAGGAAAACAGCGACTTACTGATTCAATTGAAACAGCGTTAAAACTAGCTAATGGGCTTGTTGTTCTAGATTTTGTTGATGCAAAAGGCACAGATAAAGAGCGAACTTATAGCGAGCTTCTCGCTTGCCATGATTGCGGTCTCTCATTCCAAGAGATGGAGCCAAGATCCTTCTCCTTTAATTCACCATTTGGAGCCTGCGCTGAATGCTCTGGAATAGGCTCAAAGCTTGAAGTCGATGAAGAGCTAGTTATCCCAGATGACTCCATCTCTATAAATGACGGAGCAATAGCTCCTTGGTCTGGAGGGCAATCTTCAGATTATTTTCTAAATTTACTTGAAGCCCTAGCAGCTGATGTTAAGTTCTCGCTTAATACTCCCTGGAGCAAGCTCTCTGTCAAAGCTAAAGATGCGATATTAAATGGCTATGAGTATGAGGTTCATGTTAAATATAAGAACCGCTATGGAAGAGTTAGAAATTACTCAACGGGCTTTGAGGGAGTAATTCCCTTTGTTCAGCGCCGCCACTCAGAAACGGATAGTGATTACAGTAGAGAAAAATATGAAGCATATATGCGCCAGATTCCATGTCCCGCTTGCAAGGGTGCTCGTCTAAAGCCAGAGGTACTAGCCGTTACTTTGGGTAGTAAAAACATTGCAGAAATATGCGAGCTATCAATTGAGGATTGTGCTAAGTTTCTAAAAGCTTTAAAACTTGCCTCGCGCGAAGCTAAGATCGCAGAGCGCGTAATGAAGGAAGTGCATGCTCGGCTTGGCTTCTTACTTGATGTTGGACTTGAATACTTGACTCTAGCAAGGCCTGCGGCGACGCTCTCTGGAGGTGAGGCGCAGAGAATTCGCCTTGCAACTCAGATTGGCTCCGGTTTAGTTGGCGTTCTATATGTTCTAGATGAACCAAGCATCGGTCTTCATCAAAGAGATAACAAGCGTTTGATTGAAACCCTGACACACCTTAGAGACCTTGGAAATACCTTAATTGTTGTCGAGCATGATGAAGAAACGATTAGAACAGCTGATTGGATAGTTGATATAGGTCCAGGAGCGGGCGAGCATGGTGGAGAGATAGTTGTTTCAGGGGATTATCAAGCTTTAATTGATTCAAAGAGATCGATAACTGGAGCCTATATTTCAGGTCGATCAAAAATAGATATTCCTAAGAAGAGACGAGCGATTAACGCGAAGAGAGTTTTGACCATCAAAGAAGCGAGAGAAAATAATTTAAGAAACGTTGATGTAACTATTCCGCTTGGAGTCTTTGTTGCTGTGACAGGAGTGAGCGGTTCTGGAAAGTCCACTCTGGTAAACGACATTCTCTATTCAGTCCTTGCAAATAAGCTAAATGGCGCACGCATTGTTCCAGGTCGCCATAGAAGTATTACTGGTATCGATCAGCTCGATAAAGTCGTTCACGTAGATCAATCACCGATTGGTAGAACTCCGCGTTCAAACCCTGCTACCTATACCGGAGTTTTTGACAAGATTAGGGCGCTCTTTTCTGAAACAAGTGAGGCAAAGGTGCGCGGCTATCAACAGGGGCGCTTCTCATTTAACGTAAAGGGCGGAAGATGTGAGAACTGCTCTGGCGATGGAACTATCACAATCGAGATGAACTTTTTGCCTGATGTTTATGTGCCTTGCGAAGTCTGCCATGGCGCAAGATATAACAGAGAGACTCTCGAGGTTCACTACAAGGGTAAGACAATTGCTGAAGTTCTTGATATGCCAATCGAGAAGGCTCAAGATTTCTTTGAATCAATTCCTGCTATTCATCGCTATCTAAAGACGCTCTGTGATGTGGGCCTTGGCTATGTTCGCCTTGGTCAATCTGCTCCAACGCTTTCTGGAGGAGAGGCGCAGAGAGTAAAGCTTTCAACAGAACTTCAACGCCGATCTACGGGGCGAACAATATATGTCCTTGATGAACCAACAACTGGGCTTCACTTCGAAGATGTAAGGAAACTTCTTGGCGTGCTTCAAAGACTTGTTGATACTGGAAATACTGTTGTTGTTATTGAGCATAATATGGATGTTATTAAGTGCGCAGATTGGATTATTGACCTAGGACCGGAGGGCGGATCTGGGGGAGGAAGCATCGTTGCTGAAGGAGTTCCAGAGGCAATTGCAAAGGTTTCCGCCAGCTATACCGGAAAGTTCCTCCGCGAAACTCTAAAGAAGTAGCTATGGCAGATCCTGCTTCATACCGCCCAGAGAATGTTCCCGATGAACCTGGGGTCTATCGCTTCTTTAATGAAAAAGATGAAGTTATCTATGTAGGAAAAGCCAGATCACTAAAGAATCGGATTAGCTCCTACTTTCAAAAAAATGTGGGCGAGAAAACTTATCGAATGATTCATGCTGCAAATAGAGTTGATTGGACTCTAGTAAGAAGTGAGGTTGAGGCGCTTCAATTAGAATTTACCTGGATTAAAGAGGAGAACCCTGCCTTTAATGTGCAATTCAAAGATGATAAGAGCTATCCATATCTAGCTCTTACTATGGATGAGAAATATCCACGGCTACTTATAACCAGAAGAGCGAAACAGAAGGGCGTTACCTACTTTGGCCCCTTTA
>B570J14230_10001110_pt1 | contig 10858 bp, 8 predicted proteins | sample LakMenepilimnion_3_FD_14230 | JGI IMG/M metagenome (IMG submission 14230) | reverse complement strand
TGGGAAATGGCAGTATAATTGATTTCTTTTGAAGATAAGAGGTTTTGAGAAATATCTAATGACATAAGTATTTAAGTCCCAAGAATAACAATATTTTCTCTGACAAGGTAATTTTGTCAAAATCTGCAAATACAATAATTGAAAATTGTCGGTTATTCCCCTTTGTTAATTATTCCCATGAGTTAGTCAGGTAAAAAGATATTTTAATTACTAATAAACTAATTTTTAATAAATGATCTTAATAACAAGAATAAATGAGGGTTTGATGATATATATGATTTGATGACAAAGTGATGGTTCTTTAATGTTAAAGATGGTGTTAAGAAAAGCCTGATGAAAATAACTCAAAATATTTAATTATTAATAATATTTAATCCCTGAGAATGTCATAACCTTCTCAGGGGTTTTTTATGTTCAACTATTGATTGTGTTATGGCTTTAGCTGCTTATACTTGGAAGAGGAGAAGAAATGCTAATACAGCACTTCCTGATGTTATGATGTACATATCTAGGGGTCAAGACTTGTACTGAGCTTGTGGAAGTATGCCCGCACCACAAGAGTTTGATGATTCAACTTTGTATCTCATAAGAGCGGAAAGCGCTGTATCTATTAATTTGTGGGGTGAGGGGGAACAGGAAGTAACTAATGCTTAGGGTAATGTTGAAATTTATGTACTTTTTATAGTGAGATTTTGCTTACTGACTCAGACTTTTGTGTTCCAGCTAAGAAGCTGAAAACAGCGGAAATTGGATGGTAAAGGTGATGCTACTATTACTACTATGAACATCAATAAACCCATTTAAATGCTGTACCATTGTTTTTACCAATACTAACTCTAGTCCAGTATTCTGTGCTTGCCAAGAGGAATGTTTAGGAATGTGGTAAAATGGCTGAAAAATCTGTGATAGTTCGTGGTCAGGAATCTCCATACCAGAAATACTAACTTTCAATTCTACCGTGTCTGCTTTCAAATCGGCGGTCAATGTAATTGATTGTCCAGGGGGAGTACATTGACAAGCTTGATTAAGTAGTAGGGTAATAATTTTTTCTAAATTAGTAATATCTGTAAATAAAGGGGGAATTTCTGTGGAGATATGCAGATATAAATGTTGTTGTTGACAATTGGTAACATCTCGAAAAGATTCAACAATGGGAAATAACCAAGTGGGAAAATCAATACTAATTAAATTAGTCGGTTCAGTATGGGTTTTTAGATATGTAAAATTGAGGAGATCATTAAGTAATTTATTTTCTCTTCCACATTCATGATACAGAATTTGTAATAGATGAGATGCTATTTCTGGATCTAAAATCTTTCCTGGTTTTATCAAAATTTCTAAAGTTTGAGCCGCAAGATTAATATTAGTAATTGGTGTACATAATTCTTGAGAAAGGTGTTTGATAAATTCGTGATGATGATGTTCTTGTTTAGCAATTTCTTTAACTTGTGATTTGGTTTTTGTAGATAGTTGAGATTGACGAATTGCGATCGCACATTGATTAGCTATTTGCTGTAAAAAAGATATTTCTAATTCTCCGAATTTTGCTTCTTTGTGCTGAATTAGCCAAATATTACCGAAAATACTTTGATGATCAAATATCGGACAAGCTAATTGATTCATAAACTGCAAATTAGAATAATGTCCTGGTATTATTTCCACAGATTGCCAGATTTTTTTTTGTAATAGAGATTGATAAATTTGGGGAAAATCAGCAATTATGGTGGTTAAACCTTGAAATTGAGGTAAACTAGAACTATATTCATAGGTAATTGTAGCAGCAGTCAAAGAAAGATTATAAAGTTCAATTTGACAGCGATTAAGTGATAATAAATTAACTAATTCTTGAGTGACAATTGTTAATATTTGTTGATCATCTAAACTATCGCGGATTTGTTCGGTAATATATTGGAGTAATCCTTGAAATTTCTGAATTTGCTGTATTTTCCGACTATATTCCTGTCTTTCTAACTCTAATTGGATTTTTAAATATTCCATCTGCTGTTGTAATTGTATAACAGAAGTATCTATACAATCTGGAGATGCTTCTAGACAAAATATAGGTGAGGATGGTAATTGTGTCCATTTGGGGATGGATTTAAATCGATTTAGATTCATGTAACAATTAAGGAAATAGGTAATGGATAATTGGTGATTTGGGGAAGAGGTAAGTGGAAAGAATACTTACTCATGATTGATCTTTCCGTCTGCCTATTACCTATTCCCTAACTAGAAAATGCCATGAGTGTGAGCGAGTATACCAAATATTGTGTATTGCTGGTAACAGTCCTTGTGACGGTTTGTGAACAGGTACTTTCACTTACGGACAATCTCTTATCACTATTCTAATACATTTTCAAAAATTAATTATAATTTCTTAACAATGTGGAGATAATCCCCAGCATAAAAAGCTTATTCTGTAAATATTGCCGTATTAACTCACAAATTGGGAAAATTATAATTTACAGAATTTTTCCCCATCTAATTTATGATAAATTACAATCCTATTTCCCGCTTCCTACCATATTAAGAGATGATGACTGATCATACAGATTTTCGTATTGAAAAAGACTCAATGGGCGATCGCCAAATTGCCAACAACGTTTATTATGGTATTCAAACCCAAAGGGCTATCGAAAATTTCCCCATTAGCGGCATTAAACCCTTACCTACTTATATAGATGCTTGTTTATATATTAAAAAAGCCACCGCTATTGTGAATGGAGAATTAGATTGTATTCCGCGGATATCAGCACAGCGATTATTCAAGCCACTGATGAGATCTTAGCAGGTAAATTGCGAGATCAGTTTGTAGTTGATGTTTATCAAGCTGGTGCGGGAACTTCACACCACATGAATATTAACGAAGTTTTGGCAAATCGGGCTTTAGAAATTCTCGGTCAGCAAAAAGGTAATTATCAATTCCTTAGTCCCAACGATCATGTAAACTATGGACAGTCTACCAACGATGTTATCCCTACAGCCATTCGGATTGGTGGATTATTGGCACTTTCTCAAACTTTGTATCCAGCTTTAGAACTGGCAATTTCGGCTTTAGAGACAAAAGCTACAGAATTTCAAGATATCGTCAAATCCGGGAGAACCCACCTTCAAGACGCTGTACCTGTGCGATTAGGTGATAATTTTGGTGCTTGGGGACAAATCCTCTCAGAACACCAAAACCGTCTTTATATTGCTTCTGGGGATTTAATGGTATTGGGTTTAGGTGGTAGTGCTGCGGGAACAGGAATGAATACCCACCCGGAATATCGTCAAAAAGTCGTGGATATTCTCTCGCAATTATTGGAATTTCCCCTAGAACCTGCACCCCATTTAATGGCCGCTATGCAAAGTATGGGGGCTTTTGTGAATGTTTCCGGGGCTTTGCGGAATTTAGCCCAGGATTTGGTGAAAATATCCCACGATTTGCGATTAATGGATTCTGGTCCCAAAACCGGATTTAAGGAAATTCAACTTCCTCCAGTCCAACCCGGTTCTTCGATTATGCCTGGAAAATATAATCCAGTCATGGCAGAAATGACATCTATGGTATGTTTTCAGGTAATGGGATATGATAATGCGATCGCTTTTGCTGCCCAAGGGGGACAATTAGAATTAAATGTGATGATGCCCCTAATTGCCTATAATTTAATTCACAGTATTGAGATTTTAGGTAATACAATTTCGGCTTTAACTACAAGCTGTATTCGAGGTATTACAGCTAATCAAGAAAGATGTTTAGCCTATGCTGAAGGTAGTTTAGCATTAGTCACTGCCTTAAATACTCATATTGGTTATTTAAATGCTGCGGCTGTGGCTAAGGAATCTTTAGAAACTGGTAAATCTTTACGGCAAATAGTTCTTGAAAAAGGTTTAATGACAGAAACAGAATTAGCCACTGTCTTAGATTTAGCAAAAATGAGCGCGATTGTGCCTTTAACATAGGTATAAGTACAAAATCCCTGACTTTTTCAAGAATTTGGGGATTTTTATGACTAGTTGTACCATTAAGAAATATAAATTAATTGTGAAAAAATAGCTTAACCTCCTTATAAATATAGACTTTACGGGAATTTTTAATCATTTATTAATTCAGACTTGACATTATTTATAGTAAATACTACCATAAATAAAGAGACATTCTTGGTAGGGGGATCTCAGATGACAACTTTCCTAGAAACAGACCATGAAAAGCCAAGTTATGAAAATCCTGAACTAAATATCAGTTCTCAGGACTACAGCTTGCTAACAGACCTGTATCAGCTAACAATGACAGCTTGTTATGTAGGTGAAGGGATAGAACAAAAACAATCCAGTTTTGAATTATTCGTCAGACACTTACCTAATGGTTTTGGCTATTTAATAGCCATGGGTTTAGCGCAAGCTTTGGAATATTTAACCAAATTCCGGTTTAATGACGGGCAAATTGCAGCTTTACGGGGAACGGGAATTTTCACCGATGCAAATGAGAATTTTTGGCAACTTTTGCAACAAGGTTGTTTTACTGGAGACCTGTGGGCTGTTCCTGAAGGAACAGCGGTATTTGCTAATGAACCCCTGTTGCGGGTGGAAGCACCGTTATGGCAAGCACAAATAGTAGAAACATATCTTTTAAATACTCTTAATTATCAAACTTTAATTGCTACTAAAGCCGCAAGATTACGGAATATAGCTGGAGAAAAAGCCACCCTTTTAGAATTTGGTACACGCAGGGCTTTTAGTCCTCAAGCTTCGCTATGGGCGGCACGGGCGGCTTTAGCAGGTGGTTTAGATGCCACGTCTAATGTGTTAGCTGCGCTACAACTAGGACAAAAACCGAGTGGGACAATGGCGCACGCTTTAGTCATGGCTTTATCCGCTTTAGAAGGGAGTGAAGAACAGGCTTTTAGCATATTTCATCAGTATTTTCCTGACGCGCCCTTATTAATTGATACTTATAACACAGTGGCGGCGGCGGAGAAATTAGCAAAAAAGGTCAATTCTGGCCAGATGAAATTATCTGGAATTAGGTTAGATTCTGGGGATTTAGTCAGTTTATCAAAACAAGTGCGATCGCTTTTACCTAATATCTCAATTTTCGCCAGTGGTGATTTAGATGAATGGGAAATTAGTAGACTCAAGAGAGAAGGGGCAGAAATTGATAGTTATGGATTAGGGACAAAATTAGTTACAGGTTCACCGATAAATGGAGTTTATAAACTTGTAGATATTGATGGAATTGCCGTCATGAAAGAATCAAGCGGTAAATTAACTTATCCAGGTAAAAAACAAATTTTTCGTTCTTTTGTAGATGGTAAAATCGAGAAAGATAGATTGGGTTTAATAACTGAAAAGGCTGAAAATTCCCAACCTTTATTACAGTTAGTTATGAAAGCAGGTAAACCATTACAAGCACCAGAAACTTTAACAATAATTCGTCAACGCACTCAAGCTTCAGTTGCTAGTTTACCAGAAGAAACACGAAGATTAGAAAATCCTATTTCTGTTAAAATCGAAACTTCTAAAACATTGCAGAAATTGATAGAAAAAACGCAAAGAAAATAAATTATGATTGACTTTTGCGTTAGTGATTCAAATCAAATTAATGAGTAAATAAATTTTAAAAACCATGAAAATTTCTTTATTTGGTACAAGTGCTGACCCACCGACTGCGGGACATTTGATAATTCTCAAATGGCTATCTGAATATTATGATTGGGTAGCTGTATGGGCTGCAAATAATCCTTTAAAATCCCAACAAACTCCTTTACCACACAGGGCTGCAATGTTAGACCTGTTAATTAAAGATATCAATATTCATAAACAAAATATTGCCTTAGAACAAGATCTTAGCAGTTGGAAAACTCTAGAGACTGTAGGTAAGGCAAAATTAAAATGGGGAGAAGATATTGAATATACTTTAGTAATTGGGGCTGATTTAGTCAAACAATTACCCCGGTGGTATCATATTGAAGATTTATTACAACAGGTGCAATTACTGGTAATTCCCAGACCAGGATATATAATAGATAATTATGATTTAGAGAAAATTAAACAAATCGGAGGAAAAATTGCCATTGCTAATTTAATCGGTTTAGATGTTTCCTCCACTGCTTTTCGTGAACAAGGAGATATCAATACTCTCACACCTCCAGTCATTGCCTATATTCATCAACAGCATTTGTACGAATGCCAATACGTAACCCAAAAAAGATTCTCAACTCCATAAATCAACAACCCTTAGCTGACTTTAAAGTTGGTGTTGATAATGTGATTTTCTCTGTAGATACTGCCCAAAATCGGTTATTAGTTCTCCTAGTCATGCGACAGCAAGAACCATTTTTAAATTATTGGAGTCTTCCTGGTACTTTAGTTCGTCAAGGAGAATCTTTAGAAAATGCGGCTTATCGCATTATGGCTGAAAAAATAAAGGTAAATAATCTTTATTTAGAACAACTTTATACTTTTGGTGGTCCTAACCGTGACCCCAGAGAAGAAATTGATAGTTATGGAGTTCGTTATTTATCAGTTAGTTATTTTGCTTTAGTTAGATTTGAAGAAGCAGAATTAATTGCTGATAAAGTTGCTGGTATTGCTTGGTATCCCGTCAAACAATTACCAGAATTAGCATTTGATCATAATGAAATTATTACCTATGGACATAGAAGATTAAAAAATAAATTAGAATATAGTCCCGTCGCTTTTGAAGTCTTACCAGAAACCTTTACCTTAAACGATTTGTATCAATTATATACTACAGTTTTAGGCGAAAATTTTGCAGATTATTCTAATTTTCGAGCGCGGTTACTAAAGTTAGGTTTTTTATCAGATACTGGCATTAAAGTCTCACGAGGTGCAGGTCGTCCCGCAAGTTTATATAAATTTGATCAAGAAGCATTTGCACCTTTTAAGGACCAAGCTTTGGTGTTTATTTAATGAAGAAAGAAGGTAGGAATTTAAACGCAGATTAACGCAGATTAACGCTGATAAATACAGATGATTGTGTGAGATTTATTTTATCTATTTCCTTTTTTTATGATCATGAAAATTGCTATTGCTCAAATTAATCCTCTTATTGGTGATTTATCTGGAAATGCTCAAAAAATTCTGGAAATGTCCCAACAAGCATCATTAGCAGGTGTCCGTTTATTATTAACACCTGAATTATCAATTTGTGGTTATCCTCCTAGAGATTTATTATTAAATCCTAGTTTTGTGGTTTCAATAAATCAAACATTAGAAAAATTAGCAGCAGATTTACCACCTAATTTAGCTGTATTGGTGGGAACTGTTGTTAAAAATTCTCAAGCTCACATTACTGGAGGTAAAAATTTATTTAATAGTATAGCTTTATTGGAAAATGGTCAAATTCAGCATTTTTTTCATAAAAGATTATTACCTACTTATGATGTTTTTGATGAACATCGTTATTTTGAACATGGATTAGAACCTAATCATTTTCAATTAGATAATCTTCATATTGGTGTGACAATTTGCGAGGATTTATGGAATAATGAGGAATTTTGGGGTAAGCGCAGTTATCCAATTAATCCAATTAATGATTTAGCTGATTTAGAAGTAGATTTAATTGTTAATTTATCCGCTTCTCCCTATACTGTTGGTAAGCAAAATCTAAGGGAAGCAATGTTAAAACATTGTGCAGTTGGTTTCCAAAAACCAATTATTTATACAAATCAAGTGGGAGGAAATGATGATTTGATTTTTGATGGCCGCAGTTTTGCTGTTAATAAACAAGGTAAGATTGTTTCCCGTGCTCATGGTTTTGTATCGGATTTTATCACTATTGAATTTAATAGCAATAAACAAGATATCGAATTAGGTCATATTTCCCCCGTTGATAAATCTGAAAATGAGGAAATCTGGAACGCTTTGGTTTTAGGTGTTAAAGATTATGTTCATAAATGTCGTTTCTCTAAGGTCTTATTAGGTTTAAGTGGCGGAGTTGATTCTGCTTTGGTTGCAACTATTGCTACTGCGGCTTTAGGCAAAGAAAATGTAATTGGTGTATTAATGCCTTCTCCCTATAGTTCAGAACATTCTATCACTGATGCTTTAGCATTAGCTAAAAATTTAGATATTCAAACTCAGATTTTACCTATTGGGGAATTAATGCAAGCTTTTGATTCTTCTCTAAATGATTTATTTATGGGAACTGAATTTGGTATTGCTGAAGAAAATCTCCAGTCCCGCATTCGTGGTAATTTGTTAATGGCAATTTCTAATAAGTTCGGTTATTTGCTTTTATCTACTGGCAATAAATCAGAAGTCGCTGTTGGTTATTGTACTTTGTATGGTGATATGAATGGAGGTTTATCTGTAATTGCAGATGTTCCTAAAACTCGTGTTTATTCTCTTTGCAAATGGTTAAATTCTCGACAATTACAAGAGGTTATTCCTAACAATATTCTCACAAAAGCACCCAGTGCGGAACTTAAACCGGGTCAAGTTGACCAAGATTCTTTACCGGCTTATGATATTTTAGATGATATTCTCGACCGGTTGCTTTATCAACATCAATCTGTGGCGGAAATTGTTACTGCAGGTCATGACCGGGTAGTTGTGGATAGGATATTACAGTTATTGTCTCGTGCGGAATTTAAACGCAGACAAGCTGCACCAGGTTTGAAAATTACTGACCGTGCTTTTGGGACTGGTTGGAGAATGCCTATTGCTAGTAGTTGGTCTGTGTTGCGGAATATATAGGACTTTATTTTTACTGGAGTTTTTTTAACGAACCACAGAGGCACAGAGTTCACAGAGGAAGAGAAAGGAGGATAAATATATATCTATGGGGTGGTTGTATTTGATTTAGGAAAGGTGACAATCTTTGTTTTAGGTACTATTTGCCTAAGAAAGATTTTTTTTTGTTTAGGTATGGTTAAAGGATCAAATTGTTATAACATGAAAATGTAGATTTATAGAGGGTATTAAGAATGGTAGTCAACCGTATTGAGGCGTTCCAACAAGCATTTCGTAATTTACAATTACAACCTTTAGTTACAACAGAAGAAATTGAAAAGTTTCAAGTTCCTTATGGTCATGATTTAATTGATAAATTAGAGCATCTAATTTTAGATAGTGATGATAATACTAATCAATTATTTTTTGCTGGACATCGTGGTTGTGGTAAGTCTACTTTGTTAGCAGAGTTTGCTAGAGAATTTAATCATAATTATCTGACTATCTTTTTCTCTATCTCTGATTTAATTGAAACTACTGCTATCAATCACATTAATATTCTTTTTGCTATTGCTGTCCAAATTATGGATAAAGCAGAGAAAGAAAATATTCAGATTGATAGTCAGAAAAAACAACAATTCTTTAATTGGTTTCAAGATAGAACACAGATTGAAGAAAGTAAAATCGGGGCTGAATTGGAGGTGGGTTTTGATTTTTGGAGTTTCCTCAAAAGTAAATTAAAGGCTGAAGCAAGTATCCGCGAAGTTATAGAAACTAAGTTTAAACGTGATTTTCGAGATTTGATTAATACTGTCAATTTGATTGCTATGGAAGTTTCTTTAGTTTGCAAAAAAGAAATTGTGGTTATTATTGATGATTTAGATAAACTCGATCTAGCAGCTATTAAAAGTATTTTTCAAGATAATATTAAGGTTCTTTTACAACCTAATTTCTTTGTTGTTTATACTCTCCCTATTGCTACGATTCGTGATGGTGTTTTGAAAAGACATATCGAAACGGAAACGAATAATTCTATTTTTGTAATGCCAGTTTTAAAGGTTTATCCTAAAGGTGAAAGTCACAAAGATGAATCTCAACCTGTTGCTGAAACAATAGATAAATTACAAAAGATTTTGCGAAAACGCATTGATGATACTTTATTAGCAGATGATGTTTTGCTGAAAATTACTTTATCTAGTGGTGGTGTGATTCGAGAATTGGTTCGCATTACTCAAAAATGTTGTAGTTTGGTATTGGTACAGTTACGACAAAAAGCAAAAAAAGGAGAATCAATTGATAATGTGCAAATTGATGAGATGATTTTGCAGGAAGCTCTTGATTCTTTGCGGAATGATATGACGATTACTCTGAGCAAAACTGACCGGGAGATTTTACAGCAAACATATACTGATTATCGTCCTGATGATCCTAAACAGCAAGAGTTTCTTGATTTGCTTCACAATGTTTATGTGATTGAATATAAAAATACTGAAAGTTGGTATGATTTACATCCTTTGATAATTCAACAGTTAAAGTTAGAAAATTTAATTTAATGAATAACTTAACTAATCAATCTATTATCAACGCAAATGAACAAACTTATTTGAGTTTGTTAGTTTCTGTTGAAGCTGGAGTTGGTATGTTACAAATTTTCATTGCTGTGTGTGATGCAGATAGACAGCGTGAAAATATTATAGCTAATTATGAGCAGGAATTAGCACCCAATTACAATATTTATCGAGTTTATCTTGATAGTCAAGAACCGAGTTTAAAGCAAGCCATTACACAACAAGTTACATTAACAGAAAATGCCATAGCTATCGTATTAGGTGCGGAAACTTTAGGATCATTTAATCAAAATGAATCTTTGAAAAAGTTTTTTGGTTATTTGCAATGGACGCGAGAAGCATTGCGAGAACTCAAAATGCCAATTATTTTATGGATACCATCACGCATTTATGATCAAATCCCTAAGCAAGCACCTGATTTCTGGAGTTGGCGTAATGGGGTATTTCATTTTCAACCTGAACTGTCTTTGGTTCAAGGTAATTCTCAATTAATCAAAGTCTTGGTAATATTAAAGATAATCAAGAAGGTTCTGTTTTTTCACCAGAACAATTAGAAGCATCTTTAGCAGAAGCTATTCAGCAATGGGGAGCAGATAGTAGTAAAACAGAAG
>B570J14230_10001107_pt1 | contig 10877 bp, 21 predicted proteins | sample LakMenepilimnion_3_FD_14230 | JGI IMG/M metagenome (IMG submission 14230) | reverse complement strand
TAACACTGAAATGTCAGTAACACTGATTCAGCCAATCGCTATGGAAGAAGGACTTCGCTTCGCAATCCGTGAAGGTGGCCGCACAGTAGGTGCTGGTCGCGTTACAAAGATTAAGAAGTAAATAGCACCAAAGAATTAAATGTTTGAGCCCGGCGGTGTAAAAGCCGCCGGGTGAAAAACAAAAGCTTGATAACTACATGTAAACGAAGTATTAATACGAAGGAGAACGACATGGCGGGACAAAAGATCCGCATTCGACTCAAGGCCTACGACCATGAGGTGATTGACTCTTCAGCGAAGAAAATCGTTGAAACAGTTGAGCGCACTGGTGCAACGGTCGCGGGTCCAGTGCCGCTACCAACAGAGAAGAACACTTACTGTGTTATTCGCTCTCCTCACAAATATAAGGACAGCCGCGAACACTTCGAGATGCGCACACACAAGCGCTTAATCGACATCATCGACCCAACACCTAAGACTGTTGATTCATTGATGCGTCTTGATTTGCCTGCAGGCGTCGACATCGAGATTAAGCTCTAAGGAAAGGACGACAGTAAATGACATATACAACTCAAGGCGCTGGCTCGTCCATCAAGGGCGTCCTCGGTAAGAAACTTGGAATGACACAGGTTTTTGATGCTAACAACAAGATGGTTCCTGTAACCGTTGTTGAAGCTGGTCCATGCGTAGTTACACAGATTCGTACACCTGAAAAAGATGGTTACTCAGCTGTTCAAATCGCTTTCGGCGCAATTGACCCAAAGAAGATTACAAAGCCACTTGCTGGCCACTTCGCTAAAGCTGGCGTGACACCACGTCGCTCTGTTGCAGAACTTCGCACACTTGATACAACTTCTTATTCAGTTGGACAAGAGTTAGGTGCCACAGTATTTGCAGCTGGTGAATTAGTTGATGCAACTGGAACAAGCACAGGTAAGGGAACTGCTGGTGTTATGAAGCGCCACGGTTTCGGTGGTCTTGGTTCATCTCACGGTGTTGATCGTAAGCACCGTATGCCAGGTTCAATCGGTGCATGTTCAACACCAGGTCGCGTTTTCAAGGGAATGCGTATGGCAGGAGTTATGGGTGGCGTTCGCGTTACAACTCAAAACCTTGTTGTGCACTCTGTTGATGCAGACCGCAACCTACTTCTCATCAAGGGATCAGTACCTGGTCCTGACGGACAACTAGTTTTCATTCGCTCTGCTGCAAAGCATGCGATCTTTGAAACTGCAAAGGCTGGTGCATAATCATGGCGCTTACTCTTGAAGTAAAAAACACCGAAGGCAAGAAGGTTGGATCTGTAGATCTACCTGCTGACATCTTCGATGCACAGACAAACGTTCCTTTGATTCACCAAGTCGTAACAGCGCAATTAGCTGCTGCACGTCAAGGTACTCAAAAGGCTAAGAACCGTGGTGAAACATCTGGTTCAGGTAAGAAGCCTTTCAAGCAGAAGGGAACCGGACGCGCGCGTCAGGGTTCAATTCGTGCACCGTTGCAACGCGGTGGTGGAGCAGCACACGCTGTTCGCCCACGTAAGTATTTCCAACGCACACCTAAGAAAATGATTGCTGCAGCTTTGCGCGGAGTTCTCTCTGATCGCCAACGCAATGATCGTATTCACGTGTTGGATTCAATCTCATCAGCTCCTTCAACAAAGGCAGCTATCGCAGCAGTTCGTCAGTTCTCAGAGCGCAAGAATCTTCTTGTAGTTGTCTCTCGTACTGAGGATCTAGCGTGGCGTTCACTTCGTAACGCTGATGACCTACATCTTCTTGTTCCAGATCAGTTGAACGCCTATGACATCCTAAAAAGTGATGACATCGTCTTCTCTGAAAACGCGATCAAGGATTTCCTAGCTGGCCCACGTAAGGTGGCAAAAGCTGTGGCACGTGAGAGCGAGGTCAACGCATGAAAGATTACCGCGATGTACTAGTAGCACCTGTTGTCTCTGAAAAGAGCTACGGACTGCTTGATGAAAACAAGTACACATTTATTGTTTCACCAGATGCTAATAAGACAGAGATCAAGATCGCTGTTGAAAAAGTATTTGGTGTAAAGGTGCTTAGCGTTAACACCATGAACCGTCAGGGTAAGAACAAGAAGACCCGTTTCGGTGATGGAAAGCGTAAAGACACAAAGCGCGCAATTGTGCAGGTAGCAGCTGGCGACCGTATCGACATCTTCGGGGGACCGGTTTCCTAAGGGAAAGCGGACTTCTAAGAGAAAAGGATCATCATGGCACTTCGTAAATTAAAGCCAACGACCCCGGGTCAACGCGGCGCAAGCGTTCCAGATTTCGCTGAAATCACGCGCTCTACACCAGAAAAATCTTTGGTACGTCCAATCCACTCAAAGGGTGGTCGTAACAATGCAGGTCGCATCACTGTTCGTCACCAAGGTGGCGGTCACAAGCGTGCGTATCGTTTGATTGACTTTGTCCGTAACGATAAAGATGGTGTGCCAGCAAAGGTCGCTCACATTGAGTACGACCCAAACCGCACAGCACGTATCGCTCTACTGCACTATGCAGATGGAGAAAAGCGTTACATCATCGCTCCTAATAAATTAGAGCAGGGTGCAACAGTTGAAAACGGTCCAAAGGCAGATATCAAGCCAGGCAATAACCTGCCACTTCGCAATATTCCAGTAGGTACAACAGTTCACGCAATTGAACTACGTCCAGGTGGAGGAGCAAAGATTGCTCGTTCAGCTGGTGCATCAGTTCAGCTTGTTGCTAAAGAAGGTGCAACTGCCCAACTTCGTATGCCATCTGGTGAAATTCGTAACGTTGATGTTCGTTGCCGCGCAACCATCGGTGAAGTTGGAAACGCAGAACAAGGAAACATTAACTACGGAAAAGCAGGCCGTATGCGCTGGAAGGGCAAGCGCCCATCAGTTCGCGGTGTTGTTATGAACCCAGTAGATCACCCACACGGTGGTGGTGAAGGTAAGACTTCTGGTGGACGTCACCCAGTGACTCCATGGGGTAAGCCTGAAAGCCGCACCCGTAAGAAGAAAGCATCAGATTCAATGATCATCCGTCGTCGCAAGTCGAATAAGAAGCGGTAGGTAGGAGCCCTCATGCCAAGAAGTCTCAAGAAGGGTCCATTCGTTGATGGACATCTACTTAAAAAAGTTGATGTACAAAACGAGGCCAACACAAAGAACGTGATCAAGACCTGGTCACGCCGCTCAATGATCATTCCTTCAATGATTGGTCACACCATTGCTGTCCACGACGGACGCAAGCACATCCCTGTTTTCATTACTGATGCGATGGTCGGACACAAGCTTGGTGAGTTCTCACCAACTCGTACATTCCGCGGTCACATCAAGGGCGAAGATCGGAGAGCAAAACTTGCCTAATACAACTAATACTCCTTTGATTGCTCGCGCAATTTTGCGCGACATTCGCCACACACCACAGAAGGCTCGTCGCGTTGTCGACTTGGTCCGTGGAATGCGCGCAGATGAAGCTCTCTCAGTTTTGAAGTTTGCTCCACAATCAGCTGGTTCTGATGTGTTCACACTTCTTAACTCTGCAGTTGCTAATGCAAAAGCGCAAAACCCAGCTATTCGTGATGCTTCAGAACTTTGGGTTGTTGAAGCTCTCGTTGATGAGGGTCGCACAATGAAGCGTTTTCGCCCACGTGCACAAGGTCGCGGTTTCCGTATCTTGAAGCGTTCATCACACATCTCAGTTGCAGTTAGCGATGTAAAAGCCGCTAGCAAGACTATGAACAAGAAGGGAGCGACCAAGTAATGGGTCAAAAAGTAAACCCACACGGCTTCCGTCTCGGCATTACAACTGAATTTAAGTCACGTTGGTATGCAGACAAGTTGTACAAGGATTACGTCAAGGAAGATGTCGAAATCCGTCGCTTGATGCAGAAAGGTATGGAGCGCGCTGGTGTATCTCGAATTGAAATCGAGCGCACACGCGATCGCGTCCGTATCGACCTCTTTACAGCTCGTCCAGGAATTGTTATTGGCCGTCGTGGTCAAGAAGCAGACATCCTGCGTCAGCGTCTAGAGAAGCTAACTGGCAAGCAAGTTCAGCTCAATATTCTTGAAGTTAAGAATCCAGAAATCGACGCACAACTTGTTGCACAGGGAATTGCCGAGCAGCTTGCTGCACGTGTTTCTTTCCGTCGCGCAATGAAGAAGTCAATGCAGACCGCAATGAAGTCTGGCGCACAGGGCATTCGTGTTCAGTGCGGTGGTCGTCTAGGCGGGGCTGAAATGTCACGTTCTGAGTTCTATCGCGAAGGTCGCGTTCCATTGCACACACTTCGTGCCGATATTGATTATGGCTTCTATGAGGCACATACAACATTCGGTCGCTTGGGTGTAAAGGTATGGATCTACAAGGGCGAAATTATCGGTTCACGTGCAGATCGTGCAGCAACTGCTCTTGCAGAAGCACGCGCACCAAAGCCAGAGCGTCGCGGACCACGTAATCCACGTGCACCTCGCGGTGAAGTAACTGTTTCTCATACTGCACCAACTGCGGAAGGAGCTGCGAACTAATGTTAATTCCACGTCGTGTTAAGCACCGTAAGCAGCACCACCCATCTCGTAGTGGTGCGGCAAAGGGCGGAACAGCAGTTGCATTCGGCGATTTTGGTTTGCAAGCTCTAGAGCCTGCTTACGTAACAAATCGTCAGATTGAATCTGCACGTATCGCAATGACTCGTTACATCAAGCGTGGTGGAAAGGTCTGGATCAATATTTATCCAGATCGTCCACTAACAAAGAAGCCAGCTGAAACTCGTATGGGTTCTGGTAAAGGCTCACCTGAATGGTGGATTGCAAACGTAAAGCCAGGGCGCGTTATGTTTGAAATCTCTGGTGTTACAGAAGCGATTGCTAATGAAGCTATGCGACTTGCATCGCACAAGCTTCCAATGAAGTGTCGAGTAGTAAAGCGTGAGGAGGCATAAGTGGCTATTACAACTAATGAAGAGCTACGCCAATTGTCAGCTGAAGATCTAACTGGCAAGGTGCGCGAGCTGAAGGAAGAACTATTCAACCTTCGCTTCCAAGCAGCTACTGGTCAACTTGAAAGCCACGGTCGCTTAAGCGCTGTGCGCAAAGAAATTGCTCGCGTATACACAATCGTTCGTGAGCGCGAATTAGGAATCGGAGGAGCTGCGTAATGACTACAACATCAGCAGATCGCAGCGACCGTAAGGTCCGTGAAGGAATTGTTGTGAGTGACAAGATGGATAAGACCATCACTGTTGAGGTATCAAATCGTGTAAAGCACGGTATGTACTCAAAGGTTATGTCTCGCTCTAGCAAGCTAAAAGCACATGACGAGCAGAACACTGCCGGCATGGGCGATCGTGTACTCATCATGGAAACTCGTCCATTGTCAGCAACAAAGCGCTGGCGTTTGGTCGAGATTCTCGAGAAGGCAAAGTAAGGGTGAAGGTGGATAACTAATGATTCAACAAGAATCGCGCCTACGCGTTGCGGATAACACAGGAGCTAAAGAGCTTCTCTGTATTCGTGTGCTCGGTGGATCCAAGCGCCGTTATGCCGGTATCGGAGACATCATCGTCTGTTCTGTTAAGGATGCAATTCCTGGCGGACAAGTTAAGAAGGGTGAAGTCGTTAAGGCTGTCATCGTTCGTACAGTTAAAGAACGTCGTCGTCCAGACGGTTCTTACATCAAGTTTGATGAAAATGCCGCAGTGATCTTGAAGGCTGATGGCGAACCACGTGGAACTCGTATCTTCGGACCGGTTGCACGCGAACTTCGCGATAAGAAGTACATGAAGATCATCTCGCTAGCACCGGAGGTGTTATAAACATGGCCAAGATTAAGAAAGATGACACTGTTTTGGTTATCGCCGGAAAAGATCGCGGCGTAACTGGAAAAGTTCTATCTGTCGATGGAAACCGCATCCTTGTTGAAGGTGTTAACCGCCAAAAGCGTCACACCAAAGAATCAACTGGAGATCGCGGCGTCAAAGTTGGCGGAATCATCACTGTTGAAGCATCAATTCATATTTCAAATGTCATGGTCACTGATGGCGATGGCAAGGCAACTCGTCTTGGCGTTCGCAAGGATGACGAAGGCAAGAATGTTCGCGTTTCACGTCGCACCGGAAAGGACATCTAATGTCAACAGCGTTAGACGTACGTCTTAAGGCTAAGTACAAGAGCGAAATCGCTCCAGCACTCAAGGCCGAATTCGGATTAAAGAACGTGATGCAGATTCCAAACCTGACCAAGATTGTGGTCAACATGGGTGTGGGCGATGCAGCTCGCGATTCAAAGCTTATTGAAGGTGCAATCCGCGACCTAGCGACTATCACTGGCCAAAAGCCACAGGTTACTAAGTCACGTAAATCAATTGCGCAGTTCAAGCTTCGTGAGAATCAGCCAATCGGTGCGCACGTAACAATGCGCGGAGATCGTATGTGGGAGTTCGCAGATCGTTTGCTTTCAATCTCACTTCCACGTATCCGTGACTTCCGTGGTCTTTCACCAAAGCAGTTTGATGGAAAAGGAAACTACACATTCGGTCTAACCGAGCAGGTTGTATTCCCAGAAATCGAACAGGACAAGATCGATCGTCCACGCGGTATGGATATCACCATTGTTACTACAGCTAAGAACGATGAAGAAGGTCGCGCACTACTTAAGGCGCTCGGCTTTCCATTCAAGGAGGCATAAGAGATGGCAAAAACATCACTGAAAGTTAAAGCAGCTCGCAAGCCAAAGTTCAAGGTTCGCGGCTATACCCGTTGCCAGCGTTGTGGTCGTCCACACTCTGTCTACCAAAAGTTTGGAATTTGTCGCGTGTGCTTCCGTGAAATGGCGCACCGTGGTGAACTTCCTGGCATCACCAAGGCATCTTGGTAATCCGTTCTATCCAATAACTACAACGAAATAGGTCCGACAAGGAAACCAGTTCGAGAAAGGCCACGAGGCCACGTATGACAATGACAGATCCGATCGCAGACATGTTGACTCGTCTGCGCAATGCGAACTCTGCCTACCATGATTCGGTTTCAATGCCGTCTTCATCGGTCAAGGTAAGAATTGCAGCGATCCTTCAGACTGAGGGTTACATCGCTTCACATCGCGTTGAAGATGCAGAAAATGGAGTGGGCAAAAACCTCATTCTTGAACTTAAGTTTGGTGCAAACCGTGAGCGTTCAATCGCTGGTTTGCGTCGAGTAAGCAAGCCAGGGCTTCGCGTTTACGCAAAGTCAACAGCTCTACCAAAAGTACTTGGTGGGCTTGGCGTTGCAATCATTTCAACTTCATCTGGATTGCTTACTGATAAGCAAGCCAATAAGCAGGGCGTAGGCGGAGAAGTTCTCGCCTATGTATGGTGATCGATAAATGTCACGTATTGGTCGCATGCCTATCACCGTCCCAAGCGGCGTTGAAGTAACAATCGCTGGACAGAACGTTGCAGTTAAGGGACCTAAGGGTTCACTTGCACTCAACGTTGCTGAGCCAATTCAAGTTTCACATGCAGAAGGTGTAATCACAGTTGCACGTCCAAACGAAGAGCGCACAACACGTTCTCTTCACGGCCTATCTCGCACACTTGTTGCGAACATGGTTGAAGGCGTAACAAATGGCTACACACTTACAATCGAAATCGTTGGTGTTGGTTACCGCGTTGCTGAAAAGGGTAAGAACCTAGAGTTCCAACTTGGTTACAGCCACAACATCGATTTCCCAGCACCTGAAGGAATCACCTTCAAGGTTGAGTCACCAACTAAATTCTTTATCTCAGGAATTGATAAGCAGTTGGTTGGCGAAGTTGCTGCCAAAGTAAAGAAGCTTCGTAAGGCTGATCCTTATAAGGGTAAGGGCTTACGTCTCGCCGGTGAAGTCGTTCGCCGCAAGCAAGGAAAGACGGGTAAGAAGTAATGGCTATTGGTGTAAAGGTCCGCAAAGGTTCGGCTACAAATGCCCGTGCCCGTCGTGCTTTCCGTGTTCGCAAGAAGGTTTCTGGAACAGCGCAACGTCCACGCTTAGTCGTTTCACGATCATCACGTCACTTGTTCGTGCAGGTTATTAACGATGAACTAGGCAAGACAATTGCCTACGCTTCAACAATGGAAGCAGATTTCCGTACAGATAAAGCAGACAAGAGTGCAAAGGCAAAGGCAATTGGTGCGTTGATCGCATCACGTGCAAAAGATGCTGGCGTTTCAACTGTCGTCTTTGACCGTGCTGGTAATAAGTATCACGGTCGCATTGCAGCAGTTGCTGACAGTGCGCGCGAGAATGGATTGGAGTTCTAATGGCTGAGACAACTACACAAGCTCCTGCAGCAGCAGGCAACGAGCGTGGTAATTCAGGCAAAGGTCGTGGCGAACGCCGCGAACGCCGCGATGATCGCGAAAAAGAAAAGAACCCATTCATGGAGCGCGTTGTGTTCATCAACCGCGTATCTAAGGTTGTTAAGGGTGGACGTCGTTTCTCATTCACTGCTCTGTTGTTGTCGGTGACGGCAATGGTCAGGTCGGTATTGGTTACGGAAAGTCCAAGGAAGTTCCAGCAGCGATTGCTAAGGCAGTAGAAGAGGCGAAGAAATCTTTCTTCACTGTTCCACGCGTTCAAGGAACTGTTCCTCACCCAGTACAAGGTGAAACAGCAGCTGGCGTAGTTCTACTTCGCCCAGCTAGCCCAGGTACCGGAGTTATTGCCGGTGGCCCAGTGCGTGCAGTACTTGAGTGCGCAGGCATCACAGATGTATTGACCAAGTCTCTTGGATCTAACAATGCAATCAACATGGTTCACGCCACTGTTGCTGCATTGAAGATGCTTGAAAGCCCAGCACAAATTGCTGCGCGTCGTGGTCGTCCACTAGAAGATGTTGCACCTGCAGCAATTATCCGCGCATTACAGACAACGGTAGGTGCATAATGCCTCGCTTAAAAGTAACTCAGATTCGTTCGAAGGTTGGCAATAAGCCAGAGCTTCGCGACACACTTCGTTCATTGGGCTTAAAGCGCATCAACGATGTTGTTGTTAAAGAAGATCGTCCAGAAATTCGAGGAATGGTTCACGCCGTTCGTCACATGATCACAGTTGAGGAGGTTGAATAAAGATGACGCTAAAACTTCATCATCTACGTCCAGCTCCTGGTGCTAAGAAAGCTAAGACTCGTAAGGGTCGCGGTGAAGCATCAAAGGGTAAGACAGCCGGTCGCGGTGGCAAGGGAACTCGTGCTCGTAACACAGTTCGCGCAGGTTTCGAAGGTGGTCAGCTACCTCTCGTTATGCGTTTGCCTAAGCTACGTGGTTTCAAAAACCCAGCTCGCATTGAATACCAAGCAGTCAATGTTTCAACTATTAACGCACTTTTCCCTAAGGGTGGAGACGTAACAGTTGCAGACTTGATCGCTAAAGGCGCAGTTCGCGACAGCCTTCCAGTTAAGGTTCTCGGCAATGGCGAAATCGATGTCAAGGTGACAGTGACCGCACATGCATTCTCATCATCAGCAGTCGACAAGATCACTGCTGCTGGCGGAAAGACAAACGTTCTTTAATTACTAGTTCGACTAAAGATTTATAAAGGAAGAGGAGAAGATCAATGCTTTCAGCATTTGGTATGGCCTTTAGGACACCAGATCTACGTAAGAAGATCTTCTTCACTCTTTCTATCATGGCGCTGTTCCGTTTTGGTTCAGTAGTTCCAACACCAGGTGTTTCATATACAAACGTTCAAGAATGTTTGAAGACTGTTGAAACTGGTGGACTCTTTGGTCTTATTAACCTATTTAGCGGTGGTGCGCTTATTCAGCTCTCTGTATTCGCACTTGGCATCATGCCNTACATCACCAGCTCAATTATTGTTCAGCTTTTAACTGTTGTNATTCCTCGCTTTGAAGCNCTNAAGCAAGAAGGACAATCAGGAACTGCNAAGCTGACTCAGTACACACGTTATTTAACAATCGGTTTAGCAATCTTGCAGTCAACAGGTTTGATCGCAGTTGCTCGCACACCAGGACGTCTACTTGCAGGTTGCGATCTAGCAATCATTCCTGATACTTCATGGCAACGTATTGTCACCATGATCTTCGTAATGACTGCAGGAACATCTGTAATCATGTGGTTGGGTGAATTAATCACTGACCGCGGTGTTGGTAACGGTATGTCAATCTTGATCTTCACATCAATTGCTGCCTCATTCCCAAGCCAGCTCTGGTCAATCAGATTGCAAAAGGGCTTGTTTGCTTTCATCTTCGTGATGTTGGTAGGTATTTTGGTTGTTGCAGCCGTTGTGTTCGTTGAGCAAGCTCAGCGTCGTATTCCAGTTCAATATGCCAAGCGCATGGTTGGACGTCAGGCATACGGTGGAACAAGCACATACATTCCAATCAAGGTTAACCAGGCTGGTGTTATCCCAGTAATTTTCGCTTCATCACTTCTCTATATTCCCTCGCTCATTGTGAACTTCACAAATAGCCAGGCAGCATGGGCAGTATGGGTAAGCCGTAACTTTGTAACAGGCGATCACCCAATTTACATCGCAACATATGCAGCACTCATTATTTTCTTTACTTATTTCTACGTTGCAATCACATTTAACCCTGATGAGGTTGCAGAGAATATGAAGAAGTACGGTGGATTTATCCCTGGTATTCGTGCAGGCCGCCCAACTTCTGAATATCTACAATATGTTCTCTCACGCATTACAGCCCCAGGTTCTGTGTACCTAGCTCTCGTTGCCATTATTCCAATTGGTGCCTTGATCCTCTTTGGTGCAACACAGAACTTCCCATTCGGTGGAACTGCGATCTTGATCGTTGTGGGTGTTGGTCTTGATACTGCAAAGCAGATCGAGTCACAGTTGCAGCAGCGTTCATATGAGGGATTCCTTAAGTAATG
>B570J14230_10001099_pt1 | contig 10915 bp, 12 predicted proteins | sample LakMenepilimnion_3_FD_14230 | JGI IMG/M metagenome (IMG submission 14230) | reverse complement strand
AGGTTGTCTCGCTGGGCAACGTCGTGGGTCAAGATGACTCGAGATGCTTGGCCAATTCTAGAAAGCACCGTCAACAAGACGCCTCGTTCTAAGGATTGGGCCTCATCCACGATTACAAAGGAGTCATGGAGTGAGCGACCACGGATGTGGGTCAGTGGCAAAACCTCAATGAGCCCTCGGTCGATGATTTCATCGATTACTGGTTGACTCACAAGTGCGCCCAAAGTATCAAAAACCGCCTGGGCCCACGGCGACATCTTCTCCCCTTCAGATCCTGGCAAGTAGCCAAGCTCTTGACCGCCGACTGGATAGAGCGGGCGGAAGATAACAACCTTTTTGTGAAGACGCTTTTCCATAACCGCTTCAAGTCCGGCGCACAATGCCAGGGCTGACTTTCCAGTTCCCGCCCTGCCACCTAATGAAACAATTCCAATGGACTCGTCAAGAAGAAGATCTAGAGCAATTCGCTGCTCAGCGCTTCGGCCATGTAATCCAAAAGCTTGGCGATCACCACGAACTAACTTTAAGCGTTTGTCTGAGGTGACTCGGGCGAGCGCGCTTCCTTTTTCGGAGTGAAGAACAATGCCGGTGTGGACAGGAAGTTGGTGGGCAGATTCATGGTCTGCATAATCACTGGCATATAAATCATCAATCACACTATGGCTGACATCGACCTCTTCAATTCCAGTCCAGCCGCTATTGGAAACGAGTTCGGCCAAATACTCCTGAGCTTCAACGCCAACAGAAGATGCTTTGACTCGAAGTGGCAGGTCCTTGGTCACAAGGATCACGTCCTTGCCATCTGACATCAGGTTTTTCGAGATCGCCAGAATCCGAGAATCATTAGTGCCATCTCGCAAGAAACCATGTGGCAAGGTTGAAAGATCGGTGTGGTTAAGTTCAACAGAAAGGGTGCCACCCTCTGGAGTAATTGTTAGCGCTTTATCAAGGCGGCCATGGCTCACCCGCAAATCATCAAGGGCTCGAAGGGCTGCTCGGGCAAAGTAACCCAGCTCTGGGTGGTCTCTTTTTGTCTCTAACTCGCCAATTACTGCGATTGGAATAATGACTTCATGTTCGGCAAATCTATAAAGCGCCCCGGGGTCTGCGAGCAAAACACTGGTATCTAAAACAAAGGTTTTCTTAGCTTTTTGACCTTTTGCAGCCAATGCTTGCTCCTAGATTTAATTGTTCTCGCAGGGTGTGCTTCGGACAAATAAAAGGTAGAACTGGGAAGTGAGATTTTTGTGCAGACACGCTAAGAGGCAAAGTTAATTTTAGGGTGCGATTTATGAACCGAATCGGCGCTTTCTCACAGAGTAAGAACGCAAGGCACGCAAGAAATCTACTCTTCGAAAATCAGGCCAATAGGCCTCACAAAAATAGAATTCCGACAAAGCACTTTGCCATAACAAGAAGCCACCGAGTCTTTGTTCACCAGATGTGCGGATCAACAATTCAGGGTCTGGCTGGCCGGCGGTATATAAGTACTTTGAAATATCTTCGATACTTAACTTGGCGGCAGCATCAACAAGAGAATGGCCAGCGGCAACCTCTTCGCCCATATAGCTCTTAACAGCATCAACTATTTCGCGGCGACCCCCATAGCTAATGGCCACATTGACTTCAACCCCATCACTTCGAATCGGCTTAAGGGCTGCCAATTTTTCTGCCAACCAGGTTGGCAAGAGATCTAATGCTCCCACTGCTTTTATGTTCCAACGTCCTGTGGCAGCTAATTCATCCACGGTCTTGCCAATTATTGTGAGCAGATCATCAATCTCTTCTTGCGATCTCTTGAAATTATCTGTCGATAGCAACCACAGGGTCACCACCTTCACATCAGACTCTTCGCACCACCCCAAGAACTCAATGATTTTGCTGGCACCGGCTTTATGGCCATGTGGATCATTAACCGTTGGATTTGATTTGGCCCATCGTCGATTGCCATCCAGGATCACACCCACGTGATGCGGTGTCTTTGAAAAATCTAAAGATCGAACTAAACGCCTCTCATAGAGCGGGTATAGAAGCGACTTTATGAATTTACGAATACTGGCGAACAACTCTGCGCTCCGCGGCAAATGATGCAATTGGCAAAGTGCCGGCAAGAATTAGCCAGAGCATCTTTTTGTAGTTCCAACGTGCCTTTGTTGCAAATTGAATAGCGGTCAATACATAAGCTGCATAAACCCAGCCGTGGACAAAAGGAATCCACTCGACTTTGGACTTCCAATCCTCATTATTGAGTAAATATGCCACTGGCAGATCTACAAACCACAACAGCAGTGACATCACACCGGCGACGAGCGCCATAACCCTAAATCTCTTGATAGCACCGCTCATGGGGTAACTCTACGACGATAGAAGGGCAGATAGAGCACAACCCCTGCCATCAGCCACCAGATCACAACGTAGGAAAGGTGCTGCCAGTAAAAACCAGGGATTTTGGAGGTCAGCTTTTCAGGTGTGACTCTGGTGCGCTCTAGGGGTCCTGTTCGGATTGATTCTTTGCTAGCAAGTACATATCCGTCATACAAATCTAGATTGGTAAGGGATGTGACTACTGCGCTATCTAGTCGGGATATAACACCTGCACTATTTTCGGCACGATCTTCATATTGGCTTGCCACCAATAAACCTTCCACATCAATGATCATCGATTGCTGGATGTCTGGATTGAGCAAACGCTCTGACCATAATCCTCGAACAACCAAGATTGCCGATTGAGTTCCAACTTGTAAAAGTGCAACCTCCCAATCTGATTGCTCTCCATTGCCATCGACTTGATTCGGAGCTCTAAAGTTTGCGATGTAATACCCTGAAACAGAAACTGTTGTGTTTAGCGCTGTTGCAGGAATTGGTTCACGAGGTGAAGTTACTGACTCTAAAGAAACAACAGTGGTATCGATTGTTGTGGCAACCTTCAAACTCTCTTTAAGGTCTGCAGCTCGTTGTAACTGCCAGAACCCCAGTCCAACAAACAAACCAGCAACCAATAAGACTGCAAGGGCTTGAAATACCTTAGTAAGAAAATTATTTGGTTGAGTCATCGCTTCGATCTACACCCATGAAACGCTTATAAAAACTCCGCATCAAAAGTGCAAAAGCAATGACCAGCACAGTAATGGTCAAGGAACCTGCAGCGCCCATATCAATGTCTTTAGTCATGCCATAATCATCCCATGCAATCGGCAGAGCCGTTCAACTACAACGACCGTTACGGCCTTAAAAAGGGGCGTAGTTGGATTGCAGTTGCCCTCATCACCGCAGTTATTGGTGTTGGCTGGATTACATGGGCAGGTTTGTATCACTCAAACCCTTCCATCCGTGTTCTCTTGATTTCCTTTACCGTCGATAGCGATCGAGCAGTGAGCGTTAGATATTCCGTTGACCGTGAAGATCCCAAGTCAGCAACAATCTGCACCGTAATTGCCCGTGATTTCTATAAGAATATTGTTGGGCAAATAGATGAAGAGATACCTGCTGGAGAGCCAAAAGTTGAACTGGTCAGTGTTGTTCCTACGCGTAGTCAGGCCGTCAATGCTGATGTCTCAAGTTGTCGGCCCAAGTAAGTAACCAGTACCTTTACGCCTTATGACACAGACATGGCTTACTCAAGAGGCAGCAGATCGCTTGCGTGCTGAGCTGACCCAACTTGAAGGCCCTGGACGCAAAGAAGTCACTGCAAAGATTGAAGCAGCGCGTGCTGAAGGTGACCTCAAGGAAAACGGTGGCTACCACGCTGCTCGTGATGAGCAAGGCAAGATGGAAGCTCGTATTCGTCAACTCAAGCAAATGCTTGAAAATGCCCACATCGGAACACCGCCAGTAAGTGCTGACGGAAAAGTTGGTGCAGGAATGGTTGTCACTGCGATCATCGCAGGAGATGAAATGAAGTTTCTGATCGGCTCACGTGAGATTTCATCTGGCGATCTAGATGTCTATAGCGAAAAGTCACCTCTTGGTGCTGCGGTACTAAATCAAGAAATCGGTGCAAAGGTTTCTTACACAGCACCAAATGGTCGCGAAATCTCAGTTGAGATTTTAGCCGCCGAGTTTTATGCCTAACCTTTAATTCACAGAGCTATGAATCTAACAGCCAGAGAACTTTTTCCGGGACTCAAAGATTTAGTTTCAGAATCTCGGTTTGATCGTGTTTCTAGCGCTCTAACCTCGTTGTTTCATAAGAGCCTAACCCGACTTGAAAATGGTCGCCCATTTATCATTACGGGCGACATCCCAGCCATGTGGTTACGCGATTCCACCTGGCAAGTAGCTCCGCTACTACATTCCAATCACCCAGAAGTAGTAAACCTGCTCATTGAATTAAGTAAGACCCAGGTAGAGCTCTTTCTCATTGATCCCTATGCCAACGCATTTAACCCATCCCCCAATGGAAATTGTTGGCATAAAGACTTCGCTGATCAATCCCCATGGGTTTTTGAAAGAAAATTTGAACTAGATTCATGGGCCTCAGTTTTGTATTTGGCACGAATGATCATCGAAAAGTATGACCGATGGGATCATATTGATGAGAATTTCCATGAAGCATTAGAAGTGATGCTAAATCTTGCACAACGTGAACAGCGACATGATCCAGAAAGTTTTGTGTTTAAGCGAAGCAATGGGGTGTCTCACGATTCCCTTTCTCATGATGGTCGTGGAGCTCCCACCGCATACACAGGCATGATTTATTCTGCTTTTCGCCCTAGTGATGACGCTTGTGTCTATGGATATTTAGTGCCCTCAAACTTCTTTTTTCTCAATGAATTAGAGAATCTAAGTCAGAAAATGAAGACCCCAGAGTCTGAAGCTCTTGCTCGAGATATTCGAAATGGTCTAGAAAAGTATGCAGTTATCGACAATCTTTATGCATACGAAGTTGATGGACTAGGCAATGCGTTGTTTATAGATGATGCAAATATTCCATCATTATTGAGTCTTCCATTATTGGCTGGCGCTTCACTTGATGTGGATGTGTACCGAAACACCCGAGAATTTATTCTCAGTCATAGCAATCCATATTTTTTCTCAGGAAGTAAAGCTGCTGGAATTGGCTCTCAGCACACCCCAACAAACCATGTCTGGCCGATTGCCATGTCAGTTGAGGCATTGACATCGCCGTCTATAGATAGAAAGTTAAAAACGCTTGACATTCTTGAAGCCACAGATGCGGGTACTGGCAATATGCATGAGGCTTTTCATGTTGATCGCCCTGAAGAGTTTAGTCGAGCCTGGTTTTCTTGGGCAGATATGACTTATGTTCAACTGGTATTAGATAGCGTTGGATATCAATCTGAAAACTAAGTTCTACTAATCCTTACTGATCCAAAGTGATCAGGCACTTTCAAATAAGGAACTTGGTGGTAGCGGATGTCCTCTGTTGTCACTTTCCAATTAAGCCCGGAATTTAAAATCACTTCAAGAAAGACTCTGGCCTCAATCTCTGCAATGTGATTACCCAGGCAGGTGTGTGGGCCAAATCCAAAGCTAAGGTGTGGGTTTCGCCCACGGTTGAAATCTATTTCAAAGGGATTTGAATAGACCGTTTCATCAAAGTTGCCGGAAATGAAACTCATTCCGACGTATCGGTCATCTGGCAGATTTGTATTTGAACTTTCTGGCACAACCGTTCTATTCATGGCTGGCAGTGGAGAAAGAAAGCGCAAAAACTCCTGAATAGCTGGTGGAATTAACTCTGGATTTAAGCGAAGTAATTCAAGATCTTCGCCCTTGTGGCCAAAGTGCCACATGATTCCGGTAAAAAGCTTCACAACGGTGTCACGGCCACCTGCCAACATCACGCCAGCAATGCCTCGAAATTCAGCCGCTGATACCTGTTGTCCTTCAATTTCAAGATAGGCAATCTGACTCCAGATGTCGTCCTTGCTTTTTGTTAGCGCTTCTTCATAGATTGCATCGAGATAACGATGCAAAACCTTGCCATCGCGCTCTTCTGACTCAGCTGTCCAAACATCAGGTCCCCATGAAATCCACTCTTCAACATCTTGGGGGCGGTTATAGATAACTCCAAGATTCTTCATTACTAATGGCAGAGAAAGGTGTTGTCCAACCTCGAGATTTTCGTGATTGAAAAAATCAGTGATGAGATTTTCTGTGTTTTCTTTAAATTGTGGGACTAGTGACTCAATTGTTGGTTTAACAAAGTATGGTGCTAACGCCACTCGATAGAGATGGTGTCTTGGAGGATCAACCTCAAGAGGTAATTGGCGATAATCGCGAACATCTGAATCACCTTGCAGATCAGATGAATAAGTCTGTGTGTCTCGTAATGCTTCCCGAACGGCTTTATGGCCGACTATAGTTTTACTTGCTTTAGGGTAGAAAACTGACACGGGTAGAGGGTAAATACCTTTTGCTCTATTTACAAGGAGAATCATGGGTAGCTTTCGTGCAGTAGCGGTGTTTCCTCACATTGATCCAGCTAATTTTGACCAATTCTGCGCACTAGCTACTCAAATGATGGAAGTCATTCGTAAACAGGATTCCATTCTCAGATATGACATGTTTTTTAGCGATAACAACTCCCGGTGCACAGTTCTTGAGGAGTTTGTCAGCCCAGAAGGCGTGTTTGAGCACGTGAAGGCAAATGCTGCTTTGCTTGAGCAAATGACCAAATTAGGCGGAAAAATAGAGGGAAATATCTTTCCAATTGATCAAGAAGGTACTGCTCTAGAAGAAATCAGGAGCAATTGGGACTCTAGATTCCACAATTACTTCCTTGGTAAGAATTAGCTAGAGAAGTTCTTGTATTTTCTAATGCTCAGTGGAATGAAGATAACCATCAATAGCACCATATAGAACAGTGATGTTTCAAGTGGATATTGGCTTGGCCAAGAATTAGCAGTTGCTCCAAAACTATTTTCGAGACCAAACAATTGGCGGCATGCTGCAACCATCGTTGAGACTGGATTCCATTCGGCAAAGTACTGCAACGCTCGTGGCATTCCAGTTGTTGGTGCAAATGCATTAGAAAGGAAGGTCAAGGGGAAAGTCACTAAGAATCCAACGCTTTGAACTGTTCGTGCCTCTTTAACTGATAGTCCAACCAAAATACCAATCCAGGACAATGCATAGCCGAACATAAACAGGAACAAGAATGCCAAAGTCGTTTGAAGAATGCCCGAAGTTGGACGCCAACCGACTGCAAATCCTGCCAACGCCATTACAACAAGGACCAAAATATTAAGTAGTGCGTCACCAAATGTGCGGCCAATGATTACCGCGCCACGTGAAATAGGTAAAGATCTAAAGCGGTCGATCAAGCCCTTCTTCATGTCCTCTGCTAAACCAATTGCAGTTGATGCCAAGGTGAAGGCAACGGTCTGGACGAAGATTCCGGGCATCAACAGCTGAACATATCCGCCAGGTTGATCAGTATCGATTGAGCCACCGAAGACAAAGCGGAATAACAAAACAAACATAACTGGCTGAATGGTTGAGAAAACAAGGAGTTCTGGCACTCGGGCAAGCTGCAAAAGCTGGCGCTTTGTAATAACTAATGCATCACTGGCTGCGTTTTTCACTTTCTGCCCCCTCTTTTTGTTTTAACTGGCTCCGCCACTGTTTCTTCTGCGACGTGGCCTGTCAAGGAAAGGAACACATCATCTAAAGATGGGCGTTTTAAGCCAATATCTAATGGGTGAATCTTCGCCTCATCCATGGCGCGCAGGGCATCCATGAGATCTTTGGATCCGTTTAGAACCGGCGCACTAATTGTTCGTAAATCAGTGTGTGTCGAATGGCCACTTATCTTTGCAACGATCTCTTGTGTTACTGCGATATCGGCATTTTCAACTGTAATTTCTAAACGCTCTCCACCTACCTGCTTTTTCAAAGCATCTGATGTGCCGCGTGCAATAACAGTTCCGCGATCAATAACTGCAATTTCATCTGCTAATTGATCTGCTTCTTCTAGGTACTGGGTAGTTAGTAATAGCGTGACGCCACCCTTTACTAAATCTTGAATGACTCCCCACATATCCTGGCGACCACGTGGATCTAATCCAGTTGTTGGCTCATCCAAAAACAAAATTTTTGGCTTAACAATTAATGATGCAGCTAAATCAAGTCGGCGACGCATTCCACCTGAATATGTCTTGATGGGACGTCGAGCTGCTTCAGTTAAATCAAACCGTTCTAGTAATTCATTGGCGCGATCAATGGATGGTTGGCGACCTAAGTGATACAAACGACCAAACATCACCAAGTTATCCCAGCCAGTTAAGGTTTCATCAACTGCTGCGTACTGACCTGACAATCCAATCAATTCACGAACTTTGTCGGGATGCTTCACAACATCAATACCAGCCACAGTTGCATGTCCCGAATCTGGCTTTAGTAAAGTTGCGAGAATTCTCACAGTTGTTGTCTTGCCGGCTCCATTAGGTCCAAGTACGCCTAAAACAGTGCCTTCCTCCACATCTAGAGACAGGCCATTGAGTGCAACGACTTCACCTTTGTTATAGGTCTTTACTAAGTTTTCCGCGATAACTGACTTCACACAGTAACCTTACCTTCATGTCCCTCAACCACCCAAATGACGCCTTTGGTCAAGGGTGCTCGGCTTGATTCGCTCACCCTTTAGAGATCTACCTCGCGAGGTATCAATTCTAATTGCAGCATCCTTCTTTGTTGCAGTTGGCTTTGGCATTGTTATGCCAGCAATCCCTGTCTTTGCTAAATCATTTGGCGTTAACAATGCCGCTATTGGCTTGATGGTCTCAGCCTTTGCAATAACTCGGTTTGCTTCTGGTCTTATCTCAGGTGCTTTAGTAGACAAATTTGGTGAGAGAGCTGTCTTTTCAACTGGTGTTTTCATGGTTTCACTCTTTACATTCTTGGCTGGAATTGCACAAAACTATGAACAACTTCTTTTCTTTAGAGCAGCAGGTGGCTTGGGCTCTTCGATGTTTTCGGTGGCTGCAAGTTCGGTAATTTTACGATCAGTACGTGATGACCAACGCGGACAGGTGCAATCTGTCTATCAGGGTTCATTTATTGTAGGTGGCATGGCCGGTCCTGCAATTGGCGGTTTGTTATCTGTCATTTCATTACGGGCACCATTTTTTGTCTACTCAATTTTATTGTTCTGTTCAGGCCTAGTCGCTCTTTTCTTCCTTAAGGGAGATTCGATTGGCGTGAAGAAGCAGAGTCAGAGCGATGTAGCTGCAACAACTATTCGTGAAGCTCTGGCAATGCCCGCCTACCGAATCGCACTTGTTTTGGCATTTATCGGAACATGGGTTTTCTTTGGGATGCGTGCCTCAATCCTGCCGGTTTTCGTAACTGAAGAATTAGATTCAACAACTGCAGTAGTTGGATATGGCTTTGCGATATCTGCAATTGTGCAGGGAGCAATCCTCTTTAAGGCAGGACGCTACTCAGACAAAAAGGGACGCCGCGCAGCTTCGATTATTGGAGCAAATATTGTCTTTGTCGGAGTATTGGTTCTCACTTTTTCCGTGAACGCCATGATGTTCTTGCTTTCAATGATCATTTTAGGATTTGGTGGAGCGTTTCTTTCCACAACACCTGCGAGCATGGTTGGCGATGTCATTAAGGGCAAAGGCGGCAAGGTAATTGCCATTTTCCAGATGGCTGGGGATGCGGGAATGATCTTTGGACCAATCATTATTGGCTGGATTTCAGATGTTTACTCCTATAGGACAGCCTTTGGATTCTCTGCCGCAATATTCCTGATTGCACTTGCACTTGCCTACAAAATTCCTGAGACCAGAAATGTCGAAGGGCCTCAGGTGAATAACCTGAAGCCCCTCGATGAAGATCTCTAACTATTTAGTGATACTTAGTCGTTTCCACGCAAGATTGAAAGTACACGTAGTACCTCCATATATAGCCAAACGATTGTCACCATAAGACCAAAGGCTGCTCTCCATGACTCTGATTCAGGAGCTCCTGCTGCGATTCCGCTTTGAATTGAATCAAAATCCAGGATCAAGAAGAAGGCCGCTAGGACCATTCCGCCTGAAGCAATGAGTAATCCAAATCCACTGTTGTAGATGCTTGTGCCTGTAATCATAAAGCCAACAAATGAAACCAAGCCAAGAACTAAGTAGCCAAGTAGAGCGGTCATTAGGACTTTAGTGAACTTAGGTGTGACGCGAATGCGTCCACTCTTGTAAGCAAAGAGCATTCCTGCGAATGCACTGATTGTCACAAGGATCGCCTGGCTAACAATTCCATCATAAATGGTGTTGTACATATGTGAAAGTGTTCCAAGGGCAAGCCCCTGGCAAGCTGCGTATGCAATGACAAGTGCTGGCTTAACTGTCTTGCTGAAGATATTTACCATAGCAAGAACAAATCCACCGATGAAGCCGAACAATAATGCGGTGGCTCCGAAGTTAAGTGTCCAAGCAACTGCTCCCACTGAAACAAGTACTGCAAACAAGATAGCTGTACGTGTAACAACATCATCAATTGTCATACGACCTGTGCGCATCGATGATGCGGCAGGTGTGTTATACAAATTCTCTAGCGCTGCTGGGTCTGAGTTAATTGTGCTCGGATCGAATGCAGCGTATCCACGCTGATTAAACGCCCGTCCAAGAACAGGGTTTGAACTGCGCATATCTTTTTTCTCCTTTTTTAGGTCCGCCAGAATCTCCGGCGGTTTAAAGCACCATAATCGTACGGCTTGGAAACCATTGGAGCCACATAGATTTGTGCTTAATTGCTTAAAAGCACCTTAAAGAAATGTCTCTGCTGAGGTGAACTGCCTATTTCTTCTTATATCCCGATGGGCAGACTGGCTTTACTGCCGTGACTTTCTTGGTCAGCTTGCCCTTAACGCAGGTGATGGTTTTCTTCGCAGAGGCTGCTTTTGCTGCAGCCAATATTCGGTCCGCTTCTGCCTTTGCATCAGCAA
>B570J14230_10001097_pt1 | contig 10921 bp, 10 predicted proteins | sample LakMenepilimnion_3_FD_14230 | JGI IMG/M metagenome (IMG submission 14230) | reverse complement strand
AATCGCTAAGAAGGTGACAGTATTACATGAGGGTTCGGTATTGTGTGAAGGTGATTTTGAGGACGTGAGAAATGACCCCCGCGTTATTGAAGTATATTTAGGAAAACAGGAAGAGAATCACACCCCCCCTTAGTCCCCCCTTATAAAGGGGGGAAACAAGAATTGGGGAAAATTAAAATAGTTAATCAGGTTAATTTGATAATGCTAAAAATTTCTAATCTTAATGTTCATTATGGTGAAAGTCATATTATCAGAAATGTGGATTTGACTGTATTACCAGGACAAATGGTATGTTTAATTGGGCGTAATGGTGTGGGAAAAACAACCATGCTCAAAACAATTATGGGACTACTTAAACCTAGCAGCGGAATTATTAATTTTGCAGGGGAGATAATTAACCCTAAACCGACTTATGAAAGGGCGAAAATGGGTATTGGTTATGTAAGTCAAGGAAGGGAAATTATACCGCGATTAACAGTTAAAGAAAATCTGCTTTTAGGATTAGAAGCTAGACAAAAATTAGTCAAAAAACCGGAAATTCCTTCGGAAATTTTTAGCCTATTTCCAGTTTTAAAAACTATGCTTTCTCGTATGGGTGGAGATTTAAGTGGTGGACAACAACAACAATTAGCAATTGCGCGTGCTTTAATGGGAAAACCACAATTACTCGTATTAGACGAACCGACGGAAGGTATCCAACCCTCAATCATTTTGGAAATTGAAGCCGCAGTCCGTCAGATTATTGAAGCTACAGGGATTTCTGTTTTATTGGTGGAACAACACTTGCATTTTGTCCGTCAGGCAGATTACTATTATGCTATGCAAAAAGGTGGGATTGTTGCTTCTGGTCTAACTCAGGAGCTTAGTCAGGATGTGATTCAAAGATTTTTGGCGGTTTGATTTATGAGGTTAGAGTGAGTTTTGTCTCACGCAGAGACGCAGAGGTGCGGAGAGTCTTTGCGCGAAACAAAAACCGCTGTTATTAACTTCTTAAGTTGACACCAAATTTCTCTACTAAAGCAGAACGCACTTGATTATGAACTGGTTCAATTTCATTTTCTGTAAGTGTGCGATCGCTGGCACGATATACTAAACGAAAGGCTAAACTGCGTTGTCCTGTGGGTACATTGTCACCGCGATATTCATCAAACAATTCTACAGAATTTAATAAGCCTTTTCCAGCTTTATTAATGACTTTTTCTAGTTCGGAAACTGTCACTTTTACAGGTGCGAAAAATGCCAAATCTCTATCACTTGCTGGATAGGTAGAATAGGAACTGAATTTGGGAATTAACAAATCATCATGATCCCAAGCATCTAACAAAGTATCTAAATCTAATTGAAACACATAAACGGCTTCTGGTAAATCTTTTTCGCGGCGTAATTGGGGGTGAATTTGTCCAAATGTTCCCAATCTATTACCTTTTATCCACAATGAAGCTGTCCGTCCAGGGTGTAAACGAGAATCTCGATTTTCTGGTTGAAATTCTACTACTAATTTGAGTTGTTTAAAGACACTTTCTAAAATACCTTTAGCTTCAAACCAAGTCATGGCTTTTTCTTTACCACCCCGTGACCATTTACCAGAAGTTATATCACCTCCGATAATTCCAGCTAACATTTCTGCTTCTTGTAAACCGTCTTCTTCACTCCAGAAAACTCGCCCGATTTCAAAACCATTTAACGCCCCATTTCCCTGTTCTAAATTGTATTGGAAGGCGGTAATTAAACCAGAAATTAAATCAGTGCGTAAGGCTGAATATTCCGCAAATAAAGGGTTACTTAAAACAATCTGTTTATCTTCCCCTGGTTTGACTAAGGAATAATGAATTAATTCTGTCAAACCCTCAGCCCGTAAATAACCCCGTAACCTGCGAATTAATTCTTGATCTAAAGATAGATAACCAGCTTCGGATTTTTCTGGTAAGGTATCACAGAATTTATCATAACCATATAACCGGGCGATTTCTTCAATTAAATCAATTTCCCGTTCTAAATCTCGATAACGATAGGGAGGTACTGTAACTGTCCAATTCCGTTCATCAGTTTTTACTAATTTACATCCTAAAGCCGTGAGAATTTTTTCTACATCTTCTGGTTGTAATTCTCCTGTTTCTTGTCCTAATTCAATTGGACCTAATACTTCATTAATTTTATCTAACCGCAGGTAAATAGAATGAGACCAGGTAGAAATATCTGGACGATAATCGGAAATTTCTTGTTGAACAATTACCCCGGCTGCTAATTCTTGAATTAGCGATAAAGCCCGGTTACAAGCTGTTTCTAATTCGGCGCGATTTACGCCCCTTTCATATCTTCCAGAGGCTTCACTTCTTAACCCCACACTGCGAGAAGAACGACGAATAGCTACAGAATCAAATAACGCTGCTTCTAAAACTAAACTTTGTGTACCTTCATGAACTTCTGTGGCTTCACCACCCATAACTCCTGCTAAAGCCACCGGTTGATTATTAGCAGTAATTAATAAATTTTGGGGTGATAAATTGCGATTATTTCCATCTAAGGTTTTTAAGGTTTCTCCCATTTGTGCAAACCGCACACCAATTGTTAATTGTTCTTCTCCAGAAAGAGATTTTAAACGGTCTTTGTCGAAAGCGTGAAGGGGTTGTCCTCTTTCTAATAAAACGTAGTTAGTGATATCAACTACATTATTAATTGGTCTCACTCCCGCAGCCCGTAACCGTTGTTGTAACCATTCAGGAGAGGGCGCGATTTTGATATTTTCAATAACCGTACCAATATAAGCTGGACAAGCTTGGGTTTCGGAAATTTTCAAAGTGACATTTTTTGCAGTTTCAGTATTTTCTACTTTCGCAATTTCGGGAATTGATAATTTTCCCCCGGTTAAAGCGGCTACTTCCCGCGCAATACCCACCATAGACAAAGCGTCAGCACGGTTAGCGGTCGCTGTGACATCTAAAATCACGTCCTCTAAACCTAACAGGGGGCGCACGTCACTACCGATAACTATATTTTCTGCTGGGAAGATATGAATACCGTCAATATCAGTGGGTAAACCGAGTTCTTTTAAGGAACATATCATTCCATTAGAGGGAATACCGCGCAGTTTTGCGGGTTTGATTTTTAAATCAATGTTGGGTAAATAAGTTCCTGTGGTTGCTACGGGAACATAGATATCTGAGCGGACGTTCGCCGCGCCACAAACGATATTCACAGTCTCAGCAGCGCCAATATCTACGGTACAAACGCTTAATTTATCTGCGTTGGGGTGGGGTTGACGTTCCAGGACTTTCCCCACAACTACCCCCGCGGCCCAAGTGCGACGGTCTTCTATATCTTCTACTTCAAACCCGGCCATTGTCAAGGTTTCTGCTAGTTCTTCTGGGGTGAGTTTGATTTCTACGAGTTCTTGTAACCAGTTTAGAGAAATACGCATGAAGTCTGTTTATTTGGATTTGTCTTTCATTCTAGAACTTTTGTCGCCAAAACCAGGTGCTTAAACAAGAGTTTTCACACCCGTTGTTAAGCTTTTAACATTTGTAAATTGTGCAAGGTCGCATAAAATCCTTGTTGTTGTAATAATTCTTCATGACTTCCCTGTTCAATTAATTCTCCCCGTTTCAACACAAAAATTTGGTCTACATTACGAATTGTAGATAGACGGTGAGCAATAATAATTGAAGTTCGTTTGATTAACAACTTATTTAAAGCTTCTTGAACTAAGGCTTCTGTTCCTACATCTAAACTAGCTGTAGCTTCATCTAAAACTAAAATTTGCGGGTTACGAATAGCCGCCCGCGCAAAGGCTAAAAGTTGTTTTTGTCCACTAGAAAGATTAGTCGCCCGTTCTCGTAATTGAGTATCATAACCGTGAGGTAATTGGTTAATAAATGTGGACACATTCGTTTTTTCTGCGGCTTGTTGAATTTCTGCAAAACTGTAATTATCACCTAAAGTAATATTACTTTTAACATCACCAGCAAACAAAAATGCCTCTTGCAAAATCACACTCATATAACGTCGTAGTTCTATTTGGGGAATCTTGCGGATATCCACACCGTCAATGAGAATACGTCCTTGAGTTGGTTCATAAAGACGACACAACAGACGAATAATTGAACTTTTACCCGCACCCGTTGGACCAACTAAAGCTATCTTTTCCCCTGGGTGAATGGTAAAGTTTAAATTTTTAATGACGTAATCATCATTTTTATAAGCAAAGTAAACATTTTCAAACTTAATTTCTCCTAAAGTCGGTATGGGAGTAAACTCTTGAGATTCTAACCTAGCAACTATCTCATTAATATAGCCCAATTCAAAATCCACCCTGGTACTTTCTGGTTGAGGGTAATCTTTAATTTCGATAGGTTCTTCCAAAATATTTACTACCCGTTCAATAGCGGTGAAACCAGATTGAATTACCGTAAATTTTTCGGCAAAATTCCGTAATGGTTCAAAAAATTGTTGGGCATATAAAATAAATGCTGATAAAATCCCAAAAGATATTTGTCTCTCTAAAAGTAACCCACTACCTAACCATAATACTCCGGCAATTGCTACTAAACCAACCCATTCTAAAGTTGCCGAAACTGCTGAATCATACCAAATACTATTATCTACTTGTTTGACATAATTTTGATTGGTAACTCGAAATAATTCGGCATTAAATTTTTCGCGGCGAAATAATTGGACTACATTAATACCGATAATATTTTCTTGCAGTTGAGAATTGAGTCCAGAAAGTTCTTCTCTGGTTTTATAATTAGCGTCTCTATACTGCTGTTGAAAATAAATTATCAACCAAGTTACTGGAATCAGAATCAATACTAATAAGGAAGCAAGTTGTGATTGAATTGAAAACATCAAACCAACTATGACTATCATGGACAATAAATCAGAAATAATGCCTACAGCCCCAGTGGAAAAAACATCTCCTAAGCTTTCTACATCACTAGTTAGTCTAGTAATTAATTTACCTACAGGTGTGCTGTCAAAAAAGCGTACAGATAAAGATGTTACATGATGAAATAAATCCTCACGAATAGCCGCTGTAATTTTTTGTCCTAATTTTTGAACTAAATAACCTTGAACACCTGTTAATATTAAGCGGACACTAGTTGCAATTAGTAACATCCCAATGAGAATATTTAAACCTTGCCATAAGGGCATATTTTGCAGGAATTGATATGTATTAGGTTCTTGCCTAATTAAAGAAATTGCTTGTCCTACTAATAGGGGTTTAATAGCACTAGCAACAGCAATAGGAACAAGCAGGAACATGGATAATGCTAATAGTTTTCCATGACGACGACCATAAGGTATTAAGCGCGAAAATAACCGCCAGTCATTTTCTCGAGGACGGTATTCGGAATTGGATTTAGTTGGAGATGGTAAGATGCTCATAAATTCAAGATACAGAAGGAAAATAATTTGAAATTCTGCCCTGGGTACTAATTTTTCTCAAAATTTAAGTCATTGATTTCTTGACATTTAGCTTGTGCTGCTTGATAAGCTGCCAAATATTCTACACCTCCTAACATTACATCACCATAATAATCATAAGGGGCTTTTCCATAAATAGGTAAAGGATCATCTTCTGGATAATCTTCCTTAGATTCTTCAACAATGGCTTTAAGCTTTTTACTACTGAGACTTTCAGCGGGAAAATAATAAAATTCCTGGTGATTTTTTGGCAAATAAGGCAGTGTTGGATCAATAATAACATTATTAACTTCAATCCAACCATGTTCCACTGGTTTATATGGTTGACCCGCAAATACTAAAAAGCCTTGAACATACTTTGCACCTTCGGTAATGAGAACAGCTTTATAGGCATTATCAAAAGGTTTTTTAGCTTTACTTTTGATGGTTTTCGCAATTTCCCTAGATAGGGTTTCATCTAATAATTTGTTCATGGGATAAATTATCCTTTAATGATTTTGTCAATTATTAATATACACTAAATCAGCCATCTTTTTAATCCCCTGTACTTTGATAAAGCGATCGTTTTTTTGTTCTGATGTTTTATGATAAAGTTATGTTATGATATGAAGATCAATAGAATGGGATTTATTTTGATATCCCAAGATTACCCCTTGCCAAGGAGGAAGAGCATGAGGAAACCAGAGAACGAGAAAATAAAAAACCGGAAAATCAAGTCCCCTCTCTTTTACAAGTCGATTGGGGTCGCGCTTTTTACTTTTTTATCATCAGTCTGCTGAATATACGCCTTAAAATTCTCAATAGTATCTGCATATCATTAATACCAATGTACAACTTGGAAAAGATTATTAAAATCTTAACATTTAACACTAATGATTGATAACTCATATATGGTCAAGGCTTGGCATGGCAAACTTAACTTAGTCTATGCTAATTCCCAAGATTCTACGCGGTTAATTTATACTCACCATCAAGCACCTTTGAAGGTACAACGCCCCTTTTACCCTGAAGGACAAGAAATTTGTCATACTGTCATTTTACACACGGCTGGGGGCATTGTGGGGGGCGATCGCTTGACATCTGATATTCACCTCCAACCCCAGACAAACGTCCTAATTACCACCGCAGCCGCAAGTAAAATATATCGTAGTCAGGGCTTACCAGCAAGACAAATTGTCAATATCCAAGTTGATGATCATGCTCATTTAGAATATTTACCCCAAGAAACTATTTTATTTAATGGGGCAATTTATAGTCAAGATTTGCGGATAGAATTAGCTAAAAATGCGAATTATTTAGGCTGGGAAATTATGCGATTTGGGCGCAGTGCTAGAGGTGAAAAATTTTTAGAGGGAGAGATGCGATCGCACACAGAAATATGGCAAAATGGTATACCATTATGGATTGATAGACAAATCATCCCTGGTAATGAAGAAGTATTTCACAGTCCCCACGGGTTAGGAGGAAACCCCGTTCTGGGAACTTTAATTTGGTTAGGAAATTCCGTTTCTGAAGAAATAATTGACAAAGCCCGTTTTTTAATAATTGAAAATAATTTTGCTGGAGTAACTCGCTTACAACAAGGATTTTTATGTCGCTATCGAGGTAATTCTATATCAGAAGTGAGAAATTGGTTTACAAATATTTGGCAAAATTTACGAATAAATTATCAAAATCGTGGTAATTGTATTCCTAGAGTATGGCAAATTTAAACTAACCAGCACAGAGAACACGGAGGAAAGAAAAATGCAACTTACACCCCAGGAAAAAGATAAATTATTAATTTTTACTGCTGCTTTAGTCGCAGAAAGACGGAAAAATAGAGGTTTAAAATTGAATTATCCTGAAGCAGTGGCTTTTATTTCTGCTGCTATTTTAGAAGGTGCAAGAGATGGTCAAACTGTAGCAGATTTAATGAGTTATGGGACAACATTATTAACTTATAATGATGTTATGGAAGGTGTACCAGAAATGATTCATGATGTTCAGGTAGAAGCCACTTTTCCTGACGGAACTAAGTTGGTAACTGTACATAATCCAATTAGATAAATTTTAAGCAAAGGAAAAAATTATGATTCCCGGAGAAATTATTACCCCAACAGGAGAAATAGAATTAAATGCAAATCGTCCAACAACAAAATTAATAGTAGCAAATACAGGAGATAGACCAATTCAAATCGGTTCACATTTTCACTTTTATGAAGTCAATACCGCTTTAAAATTCGACAGAGAAAAAGCGCGAGGAATGAGATTAGATATCCCCGCAGGAACAGCAGTCAGATTTGAACCAGGAGACGAAAAAGAAATCACATTAATTCCCCTAGTTGGTAGCCGCCAAATCTACGGCTTCAACAACAAAATTAACGGAAGCCTATAAAATTCTCTCCGCACCTCTGCGCCTTAAGCGTAATAAAAAAAGGATAAAAATATGTCATACAAAATGAACCGCCAAGCCTACGCTGAAACCTACGGACCAACAGTAGGAGACAGAATTAGATTAGCAGACACAGAATTATTTATTGAAGTAGAAAAAGACTTCACAAATTATGGAGATGAAGTGAAATTTGGGGGAGGAAAAGTGATTAGAGATGGTATGGGACAATCTCCAATTTCTAATAGTGATGGTGCGGTAGATTTAGTTATTACTAATGCTTTAATTCTCGATTGGTGGGGTATTGTCAAAGCAGATATTGGGATTAAAAATGGTAAAATTTACAAAATTGGTAAAGCCGGAAATCCCTATATTCAAGATAATATAGATATCATTATTGGACCGGGAACGGAAGCTTTAGCTGGAGAAGGAATGATTCTCACTGCGGGAGGAATTGATACCCATATCCATTTTATCTGTCCCCAACAAATTGAAGTAGCTATTGCATCAGGTATTACAACAATGATCGGTGGTGGTACAGGACCAGCTACGGGAACAAATGCCACAACTTGTACTCCAGGACCATGGAATATTTACAGAATGTTGCAAGCTGCTGACGCTTTCCCTGTCAATTTAGGATTTTTAGGAAAAGGTAATACTAGTCAACCCCAAGGACTGATAGAACAAATTGAAGCTGGGGTGATGGGGTTAAAACTTCATGAAGACTGGGGAACTACTCCCGCCACAATTGATACTTGTTTAACTGTGGCTGATGAATATGATATCCAGGTAGCAATTCACACTGATACTCTCAACGAAGCCGGATTTGTCGAAGATACTATTACGGCTTTTAAACATCGTGCTATTCACACTTACCACACGGAGGGGCGGGAGGGGGACACGCACCAGATATTATTAAAGTTTGCGGACAAAGTAACGTTTTACCCTCTTCCACCAACCCTACCCGTCCTTACACAGTCAACACCCTAGATGAACACTTAGATATGTTAATGGTGTGTCATCATCTTGACCCCGCTATTCCCGAAGATGTATCTTTTGCTGAGTCTCGTATCCGTAGAGAAACTATTGCTGCTGAGGATATCCTCCACGATTTAGGCGCGTTTAGTATGATTGCTTCCGATTCCCAAGCAATGGGGCGCGTCGGTGAAGTAATAATTAGAACTTGGCAAACCGCCCATAAAATGAAAATTCAACGTGGAAGTCTTGGTAATGATAGCAATGCAGACAATTTTCGAGCAAAAAGATATGTAGCTAAATACACTATTAATCCAGCAATTACTCATGGAATTTCTGAATATGTGGGGTCTGTAGAAGCGGGAAAATTAGCGGATTTATGTTTGTGGAAACCGGCATTTTTTGGTGTAAAACCGGAAATTGTCATTAAAGGAGGCATGATTGCATGGTCACAAATGGGCGATGCAAATGCCAGTATTCCTACACCTCAACCTGTATATATGCGTCCTATGTTTGGCAGTTTTGCCGGTGCAAGAAATGCGACATCATTAACTTTTGTTTCTCAAGCAGCTTTAGAAAGAGAAATTCCTCAACAATTAGGGTTGAAAAAGTTAGCAATTGCTGTTTCAGGAACTCGTCAAATTACTAAACGAGACATGAAATTAAATGATGCTTTACCTGACATTGAAGTAAATTCTGAAACCTACGAAGTTCGTGCAAATGGTGAATTATTAACTTGTGAACCGGCAACGATTTTACCAATGGCACAAAGATACTTTCTATTTTAGAATGTCTAATAATTCACAATCAAAAATTCAGATTTGAGAATTTTTGATTTCACAAAGTTTGAATATTTCCTAATTACTGCTTTAGCAACTCTAAACCTAAATTAGTTATCAAAAACAAGATTCCCAACTTTTTAGATAATTTGGGGATCTGAGTTTAGCAATGTTCACAAATTAAATAGGATTATTTTTATAGTCTAAGCTAAATCAAACAGTAATATTTCCCCACTTGAATTACTGCTAATTGTTAATTTTTCTTCTCCTGTAATTTCTACACCATCTCCTGCTTTTAATTCATGATTATTAAACATAACTTCACCTTTAGCTATTTGTAACCAAGCATAACGATGATTTTGAACGTGATAATTTACGACATCACCTTGTGCTAAAATTCCCGCATATAAAGAGACATCTTGGTGAATAATTACAGCCCCATTTCGTCCATCTTCAGCCGCAATTAACAGCAGTTTTCCCTGCTTCTCTTCTATAGGAAAAGCTTTTTGTTCATATCTAGGTTTTAGTCCTTGCTGATTTGGTAGAATCCAGATTTGCAGTAGGTGTAATTCTTCAATTTGAGAAGGATTAAATTCACTGTGCATAATTCCAGTTCCCGCACTCATAACCTGTGCTTCACCAGGAAAAATTACCGAACCTGTNCCNAANCTNTCCTTGTGTTCNACAGCACCTGATAAAACATAAGTAAGAATTTCCATATCTTTATGTCCATGAGTGGGAAATCCTGCACCAGCAGCAATTATATCATCATTAATTACTCGCAAAGAACGGAATCCCATCCGCTGGGGATCATAAAAACTGCTGAAGGAAAATGTATGATAACTATTCAGCCAGCCAATATGATAATGTCCACGGGCATTACCATCATGAATTACATAATTAATGGTATTTTGAGTCATGATTTCACCTTGTTATTAATAGTTAGTTGTTGTACCAGATAATAAATATTTTTCACCTGTTTATATAGTAAAGTAGTTACAGGCAAATTCGCAAATACACACTAAAAAGTAAGATACTTACCAAAAATATACTATAGCTAATAATTTTATGAATTACTACGTGATCTATGATGGCAACTGTAATCTTTGTGTAACTTTAGTGCAATTGTTGGAAACTTTAGACCAAGGGAAGCTGTTTCGCTACGTTTCTATGCAAGATGAAGAGACACTATGCCAATGGGGAATTACTTCAATAGATTGTGAACAGGGGATGATTTTAATTGATAGTAATGCCACAGAGAAACGTTGGCAAGGTAGTAATGCGGCTGAGGAAATTGGGCGACTATTGCCTTTGGGTAGTATATTTGTAGATGCGTATCGGGTGTTACCGGGGATGAAATGGGCAGGAGATA
>B570J14230_10001094_pt1 | contig 10942 bp, 11 predicted proteins | sample LakMenepilimnion_3_FD_14230 | JGI IMG/M metagenome (IMG submission 14230) | reverse complement strand
AGGTGTAAGAGTTGGTGTTTCACTACTAGTTGGTGTTGGTGTTCCAACAAAACAACAATCGTAACTATCACTCCATGTTGACATACCATTAGTAGAAACATTATTCTTATAATAAAGTGTATCTGTTAGAACACCTATTTGGCTAGCCAAAGCACATACTGAATGTGTGTATGTACCAGCCACAGAATATTCTTCAAGAACAGGATTGTTTTCACAATTAGTATAAAAAAGATATACCTTACCATCTAATGCCGGATTTGTATTTCCTGTAGCATCATCTATATCGCCTTGAGTTATTACAACATCCAAAAATCTACAAACACAACTTGTTGTTGTTGGTGTTAACGTAGGTGTTACTGTTGGTGTTGATGTTACTGTCGGTGTTGGTGTAGGAGTTGGTGTTGGTACCGCCTCACATTCACCACAAATATCATATTGGGATGACATTGACGTAACCGCACCAATAAACGCACTTCCAGTAGGTGATACAATAGTGTAACATCCATCGGTGATACCAAAAGAAAATGTCAAATAATATACCTTACCCGTTGTTGGTGTAAACGCACCAAAGTCAGCAACGACTGCGGGTCCTCCTGAACAAGGGGTTATTGAATAATTTGCCATTTTTTAAAACTACTACACTATAAATAACCAATAACTCTATTTTTGAATTATTTTTTTCATTTCATTTATGTATTTAAATCCAGTTGATGTTTTATCAACATAGTTAAAAAAATTAATATCATTTTTTAACACATCTAAAGGATTAACATTAATATAATCTCCTTTGTAAAATAATGTAGTTTTTAAATCTTCAGTAACACCAGCCATGTGTAATATAGGGTGGGTATCACATAATGAAATATTGTCTGTCGCCCAACAAAACTTTAATTCATCAGTTAATTTAGTATCTATTTCCCACCACCACATATTCCATAATACTGACCACATTTCCGCAGTCCAAAATTGAATTTCACCAGGACTAATCGGATATTTCCTTTGGAACCTCATTAACTTGTCATATAAACAAGTTGAATCTTTGTATATTTTATACCAATAATGAAAATCTTGGTTCTTGAATATGTATTGAGCACCACCTGAATTTATATCATTCATCTTAACAACCTTTGGTTCAATACCAATTACATCACACATTTCTCTAATAAGTTGTCCTGAATCTAATGTGTTATGTTGTTGTTTATATCGGTTATCACAATCACTTAAATAATTAAAATCTATATACCCTCTTGTGTCGGACATATAAATCACATCATCATTTATAAGATTACTGAAATCAGGAAGGTAATTAAATACAATGTCAGAGTCATGTAGTAAAAAAAGTTCTCCTCTTTTTGGGTTTTGTTTAATCCATTCATAAAGTAAATAAGGTTTAATACTTGGTATATAATGTTTTTTATCACGTTTGTCTAAGTATCCATGAATATTTGGTGTATATTTTTTTAATTTATTTGCACCTTCAGAAAGTTCTGTAGTTTTATTAACAAGTCCAAACACAACATGAATATTTTCACGTGGTATACCCAAATTAATAAAATTATTTAAATACACCTCACATTGCCAATGAAAGTATGGTACGTCAGGTTGTGCCGAAACAAATAACATTTTATCTTTCCAAGTCATTTTTGTAATTATAGTAAAGTTTGGAGATATTTATATAGTGATGAAACTCATTAAAACAATACAAAATTTAGTTGAAGACGCTGAAAAAGAATATAATAAAGTTCTTGAAAGCACAACTAATATGAAAGAAATTGAAAGAGCCGAAAAGAATTATTTTGACTCACTTAAGGTATTGGAAAAATTCAACAAACTTAACGGTTACAAACGTAACCAATCTTAAACTATTAATTAATTCCTGAAGTACCTGAAGTACCACCCATTGTATTTGGGTCTGTCCACTCAGGTGTTGCCAAAATGTCTAATATTTCATTGTAAGTATAAGGACCTTCACTTGTTGTTAGACTCTGAACACATGCTGGTGTTGAACCATTCCACTTAACAAATGTTTTTGTTAAATCAACTGATTTTCTAACAGTATCTATTGAAGTTTCTAAAACTTCATTAAAATTAATTTTATTTAACTCTGAAACATTGAATATCATAAATTCTCTATCTACGTATGGGTCTGACATATCAATAAATACTACGATAAACCATATCTACCTTTTAAGGCGTTATAATTTTGTAAAACTTCATTGTTTGTGAGAGCCCTATTGTAAATAAAAGTTGATGACATTTCACCATTAAATGGTTGATTGTATACTCCACAAATTACTACAGGTGCCGTTCCGCCACTGAAAGCCACCGATGTATCCTCAGAATCCAAAACACCATTTATTAAAATTGACCTTTTTTGTGTTTCGGAATTATATCTAAATGTAACTATGTACCATGTATTCGCCGATAGTAATTGACTACCATATAAATCATTTGAGTAAAATCCCAACATAAATTTTTGGTCTCTAATTAGAATGTGTAAATATTTATTGGTACCACCATTACTACACAATATTAAACCTTTATTGGTTACGTTAGTTACTGTTGGACTTACTACATAAGGTTTTAAACACATTTGTATCGTAAAAGAACCATTTAAACCCAAATCCGTTGCATTAGCAGATGTTGGTAAATAATCGTCAACTCCATCAAAAATTAAAACACCACTACTTTGAGTACCAAATGTCACTCCATTTGTCAATGTACCAATAAAATTTCCTGAAGTTATAGAATAATTTGTTACACCTGTTGTTGGATAAGAAGGTGTAAATCCAGCGTCTAAATTAAAAACTAAACCATCTGTAATGATTGATTCATAATCACGATTAAAAATCATCTTATCAGTTTGTGTTGCAAACCAATTTAGACATTGACCTGATGTTGTGAAATTTTGCGAACCTATACTATTGGTTAATGAAACCATTTGAACTTCCGTGGTTACGGTATATATTGATGGTCCACCTGTTTCTTTATTAAGATAAATTACATATCCTCCTAATGGTGGTGTTATTCCATTGTAATATCCTGTTGAGCTTGTTGGTCCTTTTGAAACGTCACCGGTTCCAATCCAAAAGTTCCCTTTCTTTAATGCTAGTGTTTCAGCACTTGTATTATATTTAATTGGGTTTGGCATTATAGTCCGAACCTTCCTTTCTGTGCGTTATAGTTTTGCACCACTTCGGAAGCACTTAACGCTCTATTATAATTCTGAACTATTGGTGTTCCTAAACTTCTAACTGGTTGTCCATTCCACCATCTTCCTAAATTAAATTTACTACTTTTATTTGCAATTCTAACACAATTTTCCATAACTAAAACACCATTATAATAAACATCATAAGTCTCTACTGATTTTTTTACCATAGTTAAATAATTCCATGATTGTGGTGTGATTGTTGCATAGTAATTTTGTTCACTAGAACCACCATACCATGATTGTGCAAACCAAATCTGTGTTGCATTTTGATAGGCAATTATTAAGTGAAATTTTCCACTTTCATCCGCATCAGAACCTGTAAAACTATTATTACCGTACACACCAACACCTTCAATAAATCCACCCTTTAACCATATTCCTAAAGTTTGTAAGTTTAAGTTGGTTGCCGCTTCAATTGTAATATTTGTTGTAACATAATCATCGGAACCATCACAGGTAAATGAACCTCCTCCGTCTGAAATATAACTTACACCATTATACAAAATACCAGTAATACCATTTAAAGTTAAATTATACCAATTTATACCATTTTTAGGATATGAGCTAACAAACCCAACATCATACAAATCCATTAATCCATCAGTTATTATATTTTCATAATCTCTGTTAATACACATTTTATCAGATTGATTTAAAAAATAATTAAAACAATCGTTTGTTGTGTTATACGATGTACCGGCAATCAAATTTGTTAATGATATCAATTGGGAATCATTTGACGCAACGTATATTGATGGTCCATTTGATTCTTTATTAAGATATATTGTATAACCTCCTGATGGTGGAGTTATTCCATTATAATAACCAGTACTTGATGTTGGTCCTTTTCCAACATCACCTGTTCCAATATAAAAGTTTCCCTTCTTTAATGCCAATGTTTCAACACTTACGTTATATTTGATTGAGTTTGGCATTATAGTCCTAATCTTGTTTTTTGAGAATTATATAAACTTGTTATTTCAGAATTACTCAACGCCCTATTGTAACCATAAGCAAAATATAATTTTCCCGATAACTTATCACCACTATTTGATACAGTATTAAAAAAACTTGAGAATCCAAAAGCACTAACCGATTGTTCAGGTATTGTACTAGTTGAACTAAAAACATTATCTACACAAGCATCAAATATTCTATTATTAATTCTACAAGCAATAAAATGATTATTACCTAAGGTCATATTTGACAGAAAAACATTTGCATCATTACCCCAACCAGCACTACCCGTTCCTAAACTATGAAAATTTAAGTGACCTTCTCTTGGATAAAACCCATATGCACTATCACCAACTCTAAAAATTGGTCCGTTTGAATTTGTTGGATTAACCCCAAAAATAAAGGTAAATTGAGATGTTGAAGTAAATTGTAATTTACTTGGTGCTCCTCCATAATATAAAGCATCATCCGTTCCATCAAAACTAAAATAGTCATTTACAACAGTTAATCCATTAATTAAACTAAAGTCTGATGGTGACGATGTTAAATCATAACAAGTAGTTCCAACAGATGGATATGATGATGAAAATTTAGCGTCCAAAAATAATACTAATCCATCAGTTATAATTGCAGGATAATCAATATTAAAAATCATCTTATCAGTTTGTGTCGCAAACCAATTTAGACATTGACCTGACGTTGTAAAACTTTGACCAGCAATTGATGATGTCAATACAGTTAATTGGGCTTCTGTGTTTACCGTATATATTGATGGTCCACCTGTTGCCTTATTAAGATATATTGTATATCCTCCTGATGGTGGAGTTATTCCATTATAAAAACCAGTACTTGATGTTGGTCCTTTTCCAACATCACCAGTCCCAATCCAAAAGTTTCCTTTTTTCAGTGCTAGTGTTTCAGCACTTACATTATATTTTATTGCGTTCGGCATAAAACTATAAATACCATTTTACTTTGTTTATATAAATGATTATTTTTATATATAAACTATGGACTTAAGTAGAGTATTAATTTCAGTTGTTGGGACAAATAAGTCACCACACCATGAGAATTGGATTGAGTGTTCCAAAACATGGGTTCCTTATTTACGAAAACTTGGATACAAGGTTGTAATTTTATTATCGGATAATAACATGTATTATGAATACACATTGAGAGGTGATTTGTTCCTATCAAAATGTAGTGATGAAAAAGAAGGATTATTTTATAAAAAAGTTCTTAACCCAATCAAGTGGATATTAGAAAATAATGATTTTGATTATTATTTTTCAATAGATTCAGATTCTTTTGTTCACCCAACAAGATTTGAACAAATGTTATATCGCAATTTTTATGATTTTAAAGAAATTGATTATATGGGAACAGTAATTCCATATCAAGGTACAAACCCAAATATTTGGTCGCGGATAATACATTTTTCATACTCACACGCCAGTGGCTGTTCATATATGTTATCAAGAAAATCTATGGAAATTATCTTAAACACATACGAACAATATAAAGAATCCATTTTTAAAACAAATTGTTATGAGGATTGTGTTGTTGGTGATATTTTACTTAAAAATAATATACCATTATTAAGTGATACCAAAATTTATATGGAATCACCATTCCATACAGTAATTGGAAATCCACATAACAGTGTTATACCATACATTGGTAATGATACTGGAAGACATTTGGCAATCCAGCATTATTTGTCAGGACACATGGAAGAATTAATTCATTACCATAATTTATATTAAAAATTAGGACAAATGATAAATAAAATACGAGTTGATAAAACTACCATTTATTTTAGTGTTAATTCCAATAAAAATTATTCATTTGTTTTGATATCCAATGGTAATGAAGTCTACAAAACTAATTTTTACTGTAATACTGACAATGAATATTTTATATCACACCCTTCAATAGTTAATAACAAAACCAAATTAATAGTAGACCAAACACAAAAAATAAAATTACAACCTAAAATTCATCATATAATTCCTTGGAAAACGGAAACAAATAAAGTTGGTGATTATTTAAATCAAATTTTTGAATTAATTGATGATGAGGATTGGATTTGTTTTTTAGATGGTGATGCAATGCATACCACAACTTGGTTTGGAAAACGTATTGAGGAAACCATAAATAAAAATTTAGATTTCTCAATGTTTTCTTGTCTTACTAACAGGACCACACCTACTTGTCAAATTGCTCTTGGTTCTGATTGGGAAGATAATGATATTTCAAATCACAGAAAATTAGGTGAATTATTATGGGAAACAAATCAAACTAAAGTTACCGATGTTACGGAAATTTCACCCGTAAGTGGGTATTTTTTTTTAGTAAAAAAACAAACTTGGAAAGATGTTGGTGGTTTTAATAATTTAAAAATGTTGGGTATTGAATGGGACTTTTGTGAAAAAGTAAAAAAAATAAATGGAAAAATTGGTGTGATGAATGGAATATACGTATATCACTGGTACCGAGGTGGTGATAAGTTCAATAACACCCATTTAAAATAATGTTCTGTTCTAGGTTCCTGAGTACGTTAATCTAACTTTACCACAATTTTCTTCGGTTTTAAAACTTGTACTCACCGCTTTATTTGTTAAAAAAATAGTATTATATTCTTATAAAGAAAATAATAATGAAACCAATATATTATTTAATCCACAGTGTCAGTTTTGGTGATACCTTAGCTGCAACACCTACCTTAAGGTATATCTCTCAATCACATAATCAAAAAATTAACGTGGTAACACACAAAAAACATATATTCAAGAATAACCAATATGTTAGTCAATGTTTGTCTTTTGATGAGTTCCACTATTTAAAAAACAATGAAATCATAAAATACGAATCGTTTACATTTGCCGGTAAACAAGACAATAATGGTATTGAGAAAAAATTCTCTCACATTGATACAAGACAATTACACGCAATGGATTTAGGTTTTCAGTTGATGCCACATCAAATGGAATACGAATACACTCCTGACTATGTTGGGTTGAAATATGATGTCCCTGAAAAATATGTTGTTTGTCACATTACACAAAATTGGTCAAATAGAACTTGGGATACTCAAAACTGGCAAAGTTTAATTAATTGGTTATCAGAAAATAAAATATTCACAATATTAATTGGTCAGAACCATAAAGAAAAAGTTCACGATTCTATCAGTATTGAACCAATTGTTAAAGAATGTCCAAAATTAGAGAATTTATATGGGTTAGATTTGTGTAACAAAATTGAACTTGATGAAATGTATCAGGTTATTAAAAATGGTATGGTCCTTATAACTATGGACACGGGACCATTACACATCGCAGGTTGTACTGACACACATATACTACAACTTGGTAGTGCGACTCACCCATTACTAAGAATACCTTACCGAAACAATACTCAAAATTATAAATACGATTTTGTTGGTGGTTCATGTAATATATTCTGTAACAGTGATTTAAAATATAATGTTCAAGAGTGGGGACATGTAAATGCAGTTGCACCTCTTACCGAATGTTCTGAAAACAAACCAACATACGAATGTCACCCACATGTTGAAAAGGTTATTAATAAATTAAAAGAGATAATTCAATTTCAAGAAGAAAATAAATACTTAGATTTTTTTGAGTTATTACCTGATGATGATGGAGATAGAATTAATTTTAATTTCAAAAAAACAACAAATGATACTGTTAGTATTGTAATTAAAGATGTTCAAACAGGTCTTACAAGAGATAAATTTACTAATCAATGTAAACGATTATCTGAAGGGAATTATTGGTGGTCACCAATGCCGGGTAAAGTAAAGAATCTTGGAGACATTGATTTATATTTTTATTTAAATGATACATTCCAAGGTAAAAAAAGATTATACTATTCTGGTGGAATGGATTTAGTCATTAATGGTGAGAAATACACATTAGATTATTTAGATGGATACGATTACCCGACATTTTGGGAAATATTCATAAATGGTGATTATGAAAAAGAACCTTTATGTGTTGTAGAAAAAGGTGATGTTGTATTAGACATTGGTGCCAATAAAGGATTTTTTACTTTAAATGCCTTACAGAAAGGTGCATCCAAAGTTTATAGTGTTGAACCTGTTAAACATTCGTATGAACAGATAAAAAAACTATTAAATGATTTTCCAAATGTTGAACCAATAAATAAAGCTATTGGTGAAACTAATGGGACTATAAGTATGTTTGTTGACTCAGATGCTTCGGCAACCAATTGTGTTACAACATACGGTGAAATGTTTGGTAGAGAATCAAATAAAGTCGATGTTGAATCAATAAATATTAATACGTTAATTGGACAAATTGATTCAAAAATTAACTACATGAAAGTTGATTGTGAAGGTTCTGAATTTGAGTTATTTAAAACAATTACAGAACAAAATTTAAAAAATATTGACAAGTTAGTAATTGAAACTCATGGTGATGAAATTGATACTTTTGTACAAAAAACACTAACCGATAATAATTTCAGAGTTCATAAACATAATAATATATTATATGCAATTAACGAAAACTAAAATGTTAAAATTTGGAATTTATACCACTTTTTACAATTGTGAAAGGTTTATCGATAAAATTTTTACATCGATAGAGATGTTAAATTATGATAATTTTGAGTGGCATATAACAGATGATTACTCAACTGATAATACTAAAAATTTGGTATTAGAAAGATTGGATAAAAGTTCTTTAAAACACAAAATTATTTATTACGAACAATCAGAAAAAAAACAAATGTATTGGAAACCTAATGAGTTTTTTGATGAAACATTTGATTGGATTATTTTGGTTGATGGTGATGATGATTTTGATAAAAATTTCTTAAACGTATATAATACTTTTTTATACGGAAGAGATGACCTTTCTTTGGTATCTTCAGATTGTTTTAAATTATATGAAGATACAAATTCATTACATTCAATATCTTATTTATTGAATGATGATATTATTTCAAATAAAATTAAAAGATATCATCCATCTTGTGATTACTTGAATAACCTTAGTTATTCTTGTTTTGGATTGTTAAGAGGGTTTAAAAACATTATACCATCATTTGATGTGGATGACATGTTAGCGTGTGCTGAAGATAGTTATCACGTATTTTGGGTAAATTCTTTTGGAAAATATTTACACATACCAAGACCATTATATGTATGGAACCTTAGGGATGATTCAGAATCACATAACAAATCAATACCACCAAATTTTAATGCAAACTTTAATGGTGCGTTAGATAAACTGAATAAGAGTGATGGTGGAGTTGATAAACAGTTTAACGACATTTATCTTGAAACTTCAACTTTAGGGTCTTATGATTTTAAAAATTTAAAAGGTACAAAAGTATCATTATGGACAAGAACACTATCTCAGGGTCAAAAAGAAACATTACAAAGTTTGTACTATGACATTGATTTGGTATTTAATGACGATACCGCCGAAATACATCTTTATACTTTAAACTTCTATAATGAAAGTGGTTTAGATAATTTGTTACAAAAAACAAAAGGTAAAAAGTTAATGTTTTATTATCAAAATCAAAATTACCACGAAACCAATGAACAAAAAGATAATGAATTACAATTTCAATTAAACAAATATATAAATGTTATTGGTAAACATACTGAATATAGTTGGTGGAACTATATTAGACATTTTATTATAAAAAATTAATATGGATAAAAAAGTTTTTTTAAATTTATCCGAGTGTTATGCTATGGGAGATACCATATGTTCAACACCAACACTTCGTAAGTTATATGAAAGTTATGGTAGGAAGATTTATGTTATAACTCATTTCCCTGAAATATTTGATAGTAATCCGTATGTCGGAAACACATACCACCCAAATACAATTAATATCAGTCATTTACGAGAACAATTTATTGTTCATACAACTTTTGATATTTTAGGAAATAAAACTGAAAGAGGTGTTGAATATAAACATGCCCGTATTGATATTCGTCAATACCATGCAGTTAGTTTAGGGTTTATGTTATCACCTGATGAAATGGAATGTAATTACTATCCTAAAGACTACGAACCCATTGAAAACTTACCTGAAAAATATGTTTTAATTCACCCTGTTCAAACTTGGCCAAATAGAACTTGGTCATCTTCCAATTGGATGAAACTAACAAAGAAATTAAACGATTTAGATATTTCAGTAGTATCAATTGGAAAAGATAGTTCTGAAAAAGGTTTTTTTAATGTTAACAAACCAACGTTTAATTTTGACATAAAAAATGGATTAAACTTAATGAATAAAACAAGTTTATCNCAAGCTTGGCATTTGATAGATAAATCGTTATGTTTTGTAACTATGGATTCAGGATTATTACATTTGGCAGGTACAACTGATACCGAGATTATTATGCTAGGTAGCGCCATTAAACCTGAGTTTAGAAAACCATACAGACAAGGTTCACAAGATTATAAATTATCTTATATTTTAGGTGGTTGTAATCTACATTGTTGTTCCGATATGAAGCATAGTATTAAAGAGTGGGGTAATATTCAAGGTGTACCACCACTTATTAATTGTTTAGAAAATAAAAAAACATTTGATTGTCACCCTGGTGTTGATTCAGTTGTTACATTGATTAAAAATATTAAAAATGGATAATAAATTATTTTGGACGTTACGTCCTAATGGTGAAGAAGTTTTAAGAGATTTAGAACAAGAAAATAAAAATTTTTCAAGGGAGGCTTATTTAAGAGGTGAATTTGATGG
>B570J14230_10001093_pt1 | contig 10945 bp, 8 predicted proteins | sample LakMenepilimnion_3_FD_14230 | JGI IMG/M metagenome (IMG submission 14230) | reverse complement strand
CTTATATTTGTTTCAGCACAGCCAGATGTACCGTATTTTCATTGGCAGTGTGAAGTATATTTGAATAATTTTATTGAGTTGGGTATTCCAAAAAAGAATATTCATGTTTTATTTGCAATGGTTAATAAAACAACCGAGTTATCTGATGGTGCAAAATATTTAAAAAAATATACAGAAAATATTCATGGGTATATAGACAACCGTGAAAGAAAACATTACATACCAAGTATTAAACCTTATTTATTATATGAATGGATTAAAGAAGACCCAAAAAGAGGAGAGTTATTTTTTCTACATGACTCTGACATTGTATTTAATTACCTTCCTGATTTCAGCAATCTTATAAACGATGATTATATCTATATGTCCAATACTCGTGGATATATAGATTTCAATTACATTATGGATTGTGATGGTAGGTATAAAGAAAAACATCCCCAATTAGATTCAGGACAACTATTGAGAGAAATGTGTGACATTGTTGGTGTTGAACCAAGTGTTGTTAAAAAGAATGATGTTAATTCAGGTGGTGCTCAATATGTGTTTAAAAAACAAGATTGGCAAATGTGGTATAAAATTTATAAAGAATCCACAGGTCTTTATGACAAACTAATGAGATTCCAACGAAAGTATCCAATATCACCAGGTGAGATACAATTTTGGACTGCCGAAATGTGGTCAGTATTATGGAATCAATGGTGGTGGAATAAAGAAACAAGGATTACCAAAGAACTTGATTTTTGTTGGGCGACTGATAAGATTGAAACTTGTAATACCAACCCAATATTACATATGGCTGGTGTAACTGATAACCTTAAAAATACACTATTTTTTAAAGGTGATTATATTAATAATAACCCAATTGAACTTTTGAAAAATAATGTTGAGTATTTTAATTATGTTGATAAACAATCAACAACTTACAAATACATAAATGAAATGAAAAAAATAATTCAAAAATAGAATTATCTGTTATTTATAGTAAGTAATGGCTTCACCAATATTAATTACATCTTGTGATACGTCTATTCAGTATAACGTTGAATATACTGGAATCACGCTTAATGGTGGCTCCGCTTATATATTTACATTTACTGGTAGTACACCATCTGGTTGTTATACGTATAATGGTATTGGTACCCCACCAGTAGTTGACTATGTATCTACAGTATCAACTCTATACGCAGGATGTGTTGAATGTTTAGGTTCAATTACACCGACACCAACACCGACTAATACTGAAACTCCTACGGTAACACCGACTAATACAGAAACTCCTACGGTAACACCGACTAATACAGAAACTCCTACGGTAACACCAACCAATACAGAAACTCCTACGGTAACACCAACCGAGTCTGAAACGCCTACACCAACTATTACACCGACTAATACTGAAACTCCTACGGTAACACCAACCGAGTCTGAAACGCCTACACCAACTATTACACCGACTAATACTGAAACTCCTACGGTAACACCAAGTGTGACGGTTACTCCAACCAATACTGAAACTCCTACTGGAACTCCGTCAGTATCTCAAACACCAACTGAGACTTCAACACCTACAAACACACAAACACCTACAGTTACACCAACTGAGACTTCAACACCTACAAACACACAAACACCTACAGTTACACCAACTGTGACGGTTACTCCAACCAATACTGAAACTCCTACTGGAACTCTGTCAGTAACTCAAACACCAACCGTAACACCAACCAATACTCAAACGTCAACACCAACTGTAACACCAACAAATACTCAAACGCCAACAGTTACACCATCTATTACACCAACAAATACTAATACACCATCTATTACACCAACAGATTATGTATTTAATATCTACACATTTAGAGATTGTTGTGATGTTACTAATATTTTTAGATTTAATACAATATCATCAACTTTAACCGTTGGTCAAACATTTTATATTTCAAACAGTGTTGATTTTACAGGATGTGCCGAAGTAATACCATACGAATCAATTGGTGAAAATTATTCTGGTGTTGGAGTTGTCTTTACTGAACAATCTTCTTGTGATGATGGGTTTTGTCCAACATGTCCTACACCAACGCCAACTCCATCAGGTCCTGTAGTTGATTGTACTTGTTTAGAGTATCTATTGTATAATAGTAATTCTATTGATGTATATGTTGACCACATTGATTGTTATGGTCAATTTAGAGAATTTTTAGTAGTTGCAGATACAACAGTATCGTTATGTGCATGTGAAAATTCTGTTATTGCACCTGAGGGTGTGTATATAACCTTAATTGGTGAATGTCCTGCACCATCAGCCACCGTACAACCTACACCAACACAAACACCAACACCATCATTAACACCATCCGCTGGTTGGAATTTATGTCCAATTAGTGAGTATTGTTTGTTAACATATTTCCCAACTACTGAATTGTATGATGGTACATATTATTCTGCGGGAACGGAAAATGAAAGAATTTTTTATACGGGAGATACTGGTGTTATTTATTATACCGGAACTTATTGGTGTTTAAGTGCAACACAATTTGGTGATTGTATATTACATGGTAAAATACCAAGTTCATCAATATGTCCTGATTTATGTGATGAAGTGTTTAGTTCAGGAACTTGTGTTACAACAACATCGACAACAAATCCTTGTAATATTTTTGATTTTGACGCATATTTTTATTGCGATGTTTCAACAACAACCACAACAACAATACCATGTTCAGCCACGTCAATAGATGTTAGTTTTAGTTCTTATACAACAACTACAACAACTGCTAACCCATGTATTGGTGTTGGTGGAAGTATTAGTTTTAGTTCATATACAACAACAACGACAACTACAGGAACAACAACCACTACAACAGCACCTCGTAACTTACCTGTAAGTGGTGATGTTACGTTTACATTAGTTGAAACTATATTTATATGTCCCGGTCAGACATATCAATTCCAAGAGTGTAATACAAATAATATGTATTATTTGGAACCATCAAATATATTTGTTGATGTAGATTTAATAACAAACTACGCATATAACATGACCATAAATGGAACTCAAAGTTGTTACACTTATATTGGTGTAAGTGACATATCACCAAATGCTACTTGTAGTGTTGTTGATAGTTGGTATGACAACTGTTCTACATGTATTGAAACTCTTTAAAAAAATAACTCATGGCAGTACAAGTAACCATAAACTCATTAACAGGAACCTCACCATATGACGTATATATTTGTGATGGTCTTGTTAGTAACTGCGTTTATATTGCAACTATTAACTCAACACCGTATGTTTTTAACGTACCAGCACCTTTGGATTCAGAAAGTTCTTTGTGTGTTAAAGTGGTTGATGAAAATGGATGTATAATAACAGAATGTAATTAAAAATGGCAATTCAAACTAACATATTTACTAATTGTAATAATGTAAATCAAACACAGATATTACAGTATAATGACATATTCTTCAATCCTGGAGATATTGCTTATTATGATGGATTATGTTGGATTGATACCGAAGTAAATAGTGATTTAATACCCGTTGCCGATGTAACGTTTAATGGTTATAGTACTTGTAATGATTGTATTACCGATAATTTAAACGGTCTTCAGATTCAAAATTGTTTATCAAGTGAACTTGCGGTTATAACCGTACCAACTAATATTGTACCAACACTTAATAGTGTTATTTTATATGACGGTGGTTGTTGGGAATATGTTAGTAGTCGACCATCAAATGACAATGTTTATACGTCATTAACAACATATGAAGATTGTACAGCTTGTTTAGAGTTAAACACAGGTACTACCGAATATTCTGCCGTTACATTTACGAATTGTTGCGATTTAACAGATGTATTAACATTTAATATAATACCATCAAATTTTGCTTATCCTTTTGGTAATACAGTTGTTTATGATAATAAGTGTTATTCATTAACTAATACAACATCAGCATCAACAGTAACCGCGACTTTTGAATATCCTGAATATCAAAATTGTACTTTTTGTAAATCAGAGAATCCGTGTCCAACACCAACGCCAACGCCAAGTGTAACAGCAACACAAACCCTAACACCGACTAATACACCAAGTATTACGCCAACAAAAACAATAACTCCAACACCAACAAAAACACCAGGATTAACTCCAACACCAAGTTATACTACAACTACAACAACAAGAGCGACAGAAAAAAATGAATGTAATGCTATTACATTATTTCCTTTAGGTGTTGTGTGTAGTGTTGTAAATCCAACAGTAGTAAATGGATTTGGTACTATGAGTTTATTTATAACTGGTGGTACACCACCATATAATGTTCTTTGGAGTAACGGTATTATTGATTCGACTGTTGTTAGTGGTTTGACACCAGGAGTTTATTCGGCGATTGTTACCGACTATTCTTGGTCTGGTAGTGGACCTGATTTCACGGCATCTACAACATGTACTATAATTGGTGTTACACCAACACCTACACCGTCATTGACACCAACGTTAACTCCATCGCCAACACCTACACCATACACTGGTTTATGTGCAACATTTACATTAACTAATAATCAACAATATCAATATCAATTTAATTATTATTCAACAATAAATAATAAACCTGCTTGGACCGCAGCAACTTATTCATCACCAATAACAAATGGTTCTGGTGAGATATTAGTATTAAGTAATTCGGCACTTTCAGGTTGGACAATTCAAGGTTTGTCAACAGACGCTTACCCAAGTTCAAATACAACTTCAATACCTCCGTTAAATAATTGGATTATGAATGGAAGTAGTCAAATTAGTTCTTTAATTGTGGTTACAGGTAGTTGTCCTACTTATTTACCACTTAACATGTCTGTTGTTACGTCATCGGCAACTTGTACAGCAACGGCTGATGGTTCAATTGCAATCCAACCATATGGTGGTTCAGGTTCATATGTTTACTCTATTAATAGTGGAACCACAACAGGAACAACATCTTATTTCTATGATTTAAATCCTGGTGTCTATACTGTATATGTTAAAGATACTGTGACGGGATTATATATTACACAAAATATTACGGTAGCTAATTTAAATCAAAATGTTACAACAACATTACAATTAACACAAACAACAAATCAAACTCAAATTGATAGTCCATATGTACAATCTAAAAATCAAATATGGAGTTTAAATTGTGGTGATATTCCAAATGGGGTTACGATTACAATGTCATTTGACATTAGTAATAATTTTGAATTGTATAAACCTGGTAATGGAAATAATAATTCTACCAACATTGTTATTCGTAAAAATAATGTACCGATAACAATAACTTCAGGTGGTACAACAAACTCATCATCACCAAGACCTTTCTGTTCACCAAATAACATACAAACAACTTTAAAAGATTTGTCAGCAACGGTGTCTGTAACAAATAGTGATACTTTAACGGTTAATGTTTACAACTATGGTATTATTACAAGTGCCACAACATCAAGTTGTGATACGACAATAAAGAGTGAGGTTCAAATTAATGGTTCATTTAACTACATATCTGAGGATAATTGTAATACTATTATATCTGGTGGTTTATCGGTGGTTAGCGTTGTTGAAAAGTCATTACAAGAATAAAATAAAAATAAAAGTATTTACTAAATAATATGGGTTATATAATCAAAGATACCGCAGGGTTAATCAATACAAAGTTGACAGATACTGGTAGACAGTACTTGTCTGAAGGAAATTTTAACATAAGTTATTTCCAAATTGGTGACTCTGAGGTTTGTTATAACTGTGCCAGTGGTATCTTACCATCATCAGGTTTTGTGTTAGAACCTATGTTCAATTCTCAAAATTCAACAGGAGTTCCACAAAGTAATAAACAGTATATTAAGTATCCATATTATTTACAAGGAACGTCTGGCAGTACCTATGGTATACCAACAATGCAATCGGTGGAAACCAACTTATACAATTTTACAGATAGACTTGGATTTTTTACAGGAACTAGTGGAAGTTATAGTGCAATAACCAATTCTGCGTATACTGTAACATCTAATTATATTGTAAATTATACAGGTTGTAGTTCGGGAAATAGTATTGATTTAATTTACGATTTTTGTTCATCATCAACAGGTACTCCTGAGATTGGTAATTTTGTTACATTTATCTTTGACAGTATTGGTGGTTGTGGTAATATTAGTAGTAGTAGTCCTATTTTAACCTATAAAATACAAGCAGTTACCGCAACTAGTGTAACGGCATTTACTATTACGGTTGACAGAGCACTTCCTGATTTTGTAAATCAACCATGTTTTGGTGATGCAAGAGCATTGATATATCCAAGCGGTATGACACCATTTTATGATGCGGTTACACCGGCAAGTTATTTTAGTGGTGTCTGTTCATCTGCTGATACGGTAAATGTTTGGAATATGAATATTCCTTGGAGTGAATCACCTGCCGGAGTTATCCCAACAATTAATGAGGATTATACATACTATGGTTCTGTTAATTATTTAGGAACTAAAGAATATTTGGGATATCAAACTACCTCAGGTCAATACTTTATGGATTATAGTGGTATTACTGCAAACACAGATACCTTTTATTATAATTCATACGATGAGGAAATTCCTGTGTTTCCTGAAGAACAAAAAGCGATTGCTATTGTTCATTATACTAATCAAAATGTTAACAATTATTATGGTGAAAAATTTGCGTTTGAACCATATAATTCTCTTAATCCAACCATACCAGGATTTGCAAGAAACTTCAAAGTTGAAATGCCAACTTTAATGTGGCATAAAACAACAGGAACTACAATAGGACAAACTTTTTATGTTGACCCAGTGGGTTACGATTTGTGTTACCCATCTTATATGGATAGTAAAAAGAATGAGGATATGAACACACCTGGTATGAGATATTATCATTTGTGGGATACGAATCCAAATACAGATGGATTCCCTAACAGAGTTGGTAAAGTATATCCTGACCAAGAAATTATTGTTTTTGATGATGAAGAAATTATTGCGGCAATGTCTTATAAGTCAAATAGAAACTGGACATTACCAGCACCAAAATTAGGATTAATTGTACCTAATATTTGTGAGGGTGGTTCTGATACTGAAGGTATATTATCGGCAGATACAGAATATATGTGGGTGACTTATAGATTCAATTCAACAGCTTTTACTGATTCATTACATTGTAATTATTATTCTAAAATTCAAGGACCGTCATCGGGATGTTCTTTAACCTCACAAAATGTTACCGTAAGATTTGGAAATGAATTTCCATTCTTAACACAAAGTTGTTCATCTGGTTTTACCGCAAACAAATTAAGTATCTTATGTCAAAAGACGATTGGCGATACAAGACCATTACCACAGAATTGGACTGAAATTGATGTTACATCAGATTTGTCGGGTACTTTAGTTGGTGGATATATTACCGCATCAGGACTTACAGGAACAACATTTGTTATTAGTTTAAATGATTTTTCAGGTGGTACTAACTATGATTTGAATGACTATGTTGACATACCAATGAATGGTGAAACTGACAAGTTGAATTTTGGTGATGAGTATTCTTTTTATGGTGATATTAGTACTGATATCCAAGGTACGATTTATGAAATGAAATACGCAGTTAACTTGGCGGAAGAGCAATTTACTAACTCGTCAAACCCTACGTATTCAATATTAACAAGTAATCAAAAATATATTACTGAAATTGGTCTTTATAATTCTAATAATGACCTTATGATTTTATCTAAGTTGCAGTACCCCGTGTTAAGACAGGGTATTCAGCAATTCTTGATAAAATTTGATTTCTAACATGGCAAAAAAAACTTTACAGAATAATCCTAAAGTCTTGGGATTAGATGTGTCAACTAAAACAATTGGGTGGGCTCTATTTGATATGAGAACGCAGGAGTTATTGGAATTGACCCACGTGTCACCAAGACCAAAAATTAAAACTGAAAATAAAATTGAGGAGTTGTTATCAAAGGCAGATGTCTTCAAAAGTAAATTAGAGGAATATAAGAACTTGGGTATTACCAAAGTTATTATTGAAGAACCTTTATTAAACTCAAACAATATCTACACGGTTCAAACGTTACTAAGATATAATTCGTTTGTTACAAAAAACATTTACGATGTTTTGGGTTTGGTACCTGAATTCATTTCAACATACAATTCAAGAAAGTTTGCGTTTCCACAACTGTTACAATTAAACGATAAGGGTAAGATGGTTTTATTCGGTGGATTACCAAAGGACGTTGATAAGAAACAAATCATTTGGGACTTGGTAGCAAAACGAGAACCACAAATTACTTGGCAGTATACAAGGAACAACACACTTAAGAAAGAAAACTTTGACCAAACGGATGCATATTGTGCCGTTCTTGGGTTTATGAATTCTGAAAAAATTTGGTAATTTGTTTTGTATTTATCTGTGTATGTTGTATATTTGTATAACAAACAAACGGACATGGAAAACAAAGACTGGAAACAAGGAATGACAAACGGACACATCGCACAGATTGTACGTAGAAAAAACGTGGTTCGTGTGGTTGGTTCAAAAAAAGTGTATAATAGAAAAAAAGAAAAAAAAGTTTGGTAGTGTAAACAAAAATCACTATCTTTGTATTGAGGATGGGAGTAAGGGGTAGAATAGGTTAAGACGGTCATCGTAAACATAATTCCCCTGAAATCCTTAAAAGGGAACTTCGGTTCCCTTTTTCTTTTTGTGGGTATTTATATGTTAGTGAAACTATTATCAATTATAAAAACACTTATTAGTGAAGATGACCGTTTAGTTAAAGGTTCAAAGGTACTTGCTAAAACCAATTACAAAGGTTATAATTATGTGTTGGAATATGGTGACCATGCTTTTAGAAGATTTGATAGAGACCAAAATGTTGAACCAATGACAAAGGAAGAGGTTATTGAAATGTTTTATGATGCATTACCTGAATTATCTAAAAGAGCATTTGGAATAAACAGAACCGCAATGATGAGTCCAATCATTGATGGTATTGCATATCTCAAAGATAAGAAGACTGGTCAAACCAAAAAATTACAACAACCTATTAAGTTTTATATTATTAGAAGGTCAAACAGTAACGCACAAGTTTTGATAATGGTTAATGATTATGACAAAGAAGGTGATACCATTGTCTACAGAGTAATGACGGTAATGAAAAGTCCTGTTGAAAATTTAGATTACAATAACCCAAATAAGGTTAGGGTGAACTTGAATGTATTCTTGGAGAGTTATCAACCAGAAGGTTACGAATTGTTTGTGATTGAATTGTAAAAAATTTGTTTTTCCCATTTAATTTATTATCTTTATAGATGTGGATGATGAAAAAGAAATTGTAATTGACCTTTTACGAGATATGTTGGGCAAAGAAAAGGCCCACTATGACATGAAGTGTCAAATCACTTTTGACTGTCCAGTGTGTTCATATGAGGTTAAGGGTTTAGATAATGGTGATGGTAAGGGTAACTTGGAGATAAATTATTGTAGACACCTATATAAGTGTTGGAGTTGCGCTGAGACTCACGGAACTCAAGGACCATTGGGTAAATTGTTTGACAGGTTCGGAAACAAGAAATCAAAAAAGACTTATCTACTTTTAAATCCTGAAGAAAAAAAGGATGAAATTAAAAAAATCCAAGTAAAACTCCCACAAGGTTATGTACAGTTCAAGGATTCAAACAAGAGATTCATTCCACATGGTGAAGCATTAAGATACCTTCATAGTAGGGGTATAACCAACGAACTGATTGAGAAGTATGAGATAGGTTATACCGTTGATGGTGAGTTTGCCTACAGGATTATTATCCCTTCATATGACAAGGACGGACTACTTAACTACTTCATTGCTCGTAGTTGGGTCCCAAAGAAAATGAAATACAAAAACCCCACAGTTCCAAAGGATGAAATTATCTTCAATGAAAGGAATGTTGATTTCAGTAAAGACATTTATTTGGTGGAGGGTGCGTTTGACATGTTGTTCTTGGACAACTGTATTCCTATATTGGGTAAACACGTATCGGCCATGTTATTTGAAAGGTTATACAATGAGGCCAAGGGTGACATTCACATATGTTTGGATGGTGATGCTTGGGACAATGCTCAAAGGTTATTCCACGAATTAAATGGTGGTGTGTTATACGGAAGGATTAAAATTATCCGACCACCAAAAGACCAAGACGTGTGTGATTTAAAAGGACAGATTAACGAATATTATATAGATTTAATGAGATGATGGATTTAGAAAAAGTTGTAAAAGAAATAAGAGAAATTTTAGAAAGTAAAAGGAATGAATTCAATTTAACCTTTACTGAAGAAGACCATAAATATATGATGGTAAACACGGATGGTGAAGTGGTTGATACTCACCCATCAGTTTCAAAGGTAACCAAATTGTTCTATGAAGAATTTGATGCCGAAGGTATTGCCTACAACAAAGCCAAAGGTAATATTCAATACATGAAAGAACTTCTGAAAGAGTGGAGTGATTCAGGTGATTATGCTTCCAACATGGGAAGTAGGGTTCACTATCATTTGGAAAAAGAAACCATTGAAAGATTTGGGGGGTTCAAAGAAGTTCGTCAACCAATATTTGATTGTGATTTGGAACAAATTACCAAAGGTGATTCCATGATTTCAGCTGGTAAAAAATACCTTAAGTTATGTGAGAGTAGGAACTTGGCTCTGTTGGATACAGAGGCGGTGTTGGGTCATCCTGAACTTGGATATACGGGACAACCTGATAAAGTTTGGGTGACAGTAAATGCCGCGGGAAATGAGATTGGTCTATTAATTACGGATTGGAAAACAAACAAGGAAAAAAACTTTAAGACTAACAAGTTTACAAAAAACATGTATCCACCGTTCCATGAATATCCAAGTACGGCCTTGGGTCACTATTACCTTCAGTT
>B570J14230_10001092_pt1 | contig 10950 bp, 5 predicted proteins | sample LakMenepilimnion_3_FD_14230 | JGI IMG/M metagenome (IMG submission 14230) | reverse complement strand
ATCTGATCTTCAGGAATATATGGTGAACCAACCCCATATGATGGAAGCTTGTAGTTAACCATTCCTCCCTTTGCCTTTTTAACTATAGGCAATAACTGGTCCCATGAATTTTTTCCTGATCTGATTGCTAGGTCACGACCTAAAAATTGAGCATATGGCGATGTTTGTACTGCTCTAAAAATATACTCATCTATTAAGTGAGTAACATTTTTTTCTGTATCTGTATACCCATATGCATTCTTTTTAATTCCTTCTAATATATATCTAGTAAACGGGGCTATTGCTCCTTCTGTATAACCAGGATTAGCTGCACTTGCATTATGCCCAGGTAGTAGATTTCTAAAGTCAGCTAGGCCTTGGACCATAGGGTCAACAATTATTCTTGCAATAGCATTATTTTGTCCACCACTAGTTCCACCCCTTGTTGCTATTTCTTTTGCAAAATCTAACTCTCTTGTTATTGACTTTACGGTATCTGGAATCCAAGATCCACCAATAGGCAATGCTGGATCTAAATTCAGATACGGCAGTGCTGCCTCTGAATAATCCGCTGGCCCCATTACACCTCTAGGAAATATTTCTGAAGTTTCAGGCTTCCATCTTCTTGCAAGAGATGACCATCCAGCCTCTACAGTTCTATCAACTATCTGTGGTACATCTGGGAATTGAGCTCTATATGCATCATCAAATTTAGCTCTATTCGGATTTGGAACTCTTACATACCCAGCAATGGATGCCATATCATGATCGCTTAATGCTCTAAAGAATGTTCCAGCATCTTCTCCAAAGACACCCTTATGTAAAACAGTAGCAACTCCCCTATTGTTTGCACTAGTAGGTCTTTCTACATATCTTGATATAGGAATAGCATCATCTGGACCAAACTTACTAGCTGCTGATGCTGCTTTTGCTCCACCAATACCTGCTCTAGCACCTAAACCAAGTCCCATAAAGTTAAGCGGCATTAGTGCTGCACTTAAGTTATCGCCTTTTCTGCTTTGTCCAGCAAACTTTCTTAGGAGTGCTTGGGCACCAAGGGGATCTCTTGCCCATTTTGGTAGAGAATCGCTAGACTTGGTTAGATTAGATACATATCTTTGGAACCAATTTGGCTTCTTTTCTGATTTTTTTACACCAAATGATGACATTCCCATTGCGTGGGGAGCAGAACTTACCATTCCACCATTTGCAAACATTAGTGGCCCTAACCCATAGGCTCCATTACCGATACCACCCATAGAGGCTCCAGAGCCTGCGTAACGCATTGGATCTTTGTCAATACCCATTCCTGGACCATTAAATGGTTTTCGTGGCTGCTCAAGCATCTGATGCATGTAGTCTGAATGCTGTGGATACTTTCCAGTAAACTTAAGTCCAGGTATTTCTGTTCCACCCCAAATGTCCATTCCTGGGCTACGTGGTCCAACAAACCTAGAAAGCTCTCCCCAATATTGACCAAATGGATCTCCTATAGGCATTCCAGACCTTGAATATGGAACTCCTGGTTTCTTTTGTCTAGGAGAAGTAAGCGAACCAACCATTCCGCCTTTTGCAAAGCCTGGTATTTTTACCCTAGTCCCACTAAATATTTTTGATCCGCCCATATATTTATTTAAAGATGAAAGTTTTGGATTTGCAGCAAGTATTTTAGCAACTGTTGTTTTTGCAGAGCTTGCGATTGCTGACAATGTATCTCCAGGTTTAACAACGTAGTCTGTTCCCTTTTGTAGAGTAGGCTTTCCTTCTGGAGATGATCTCTTGTAAGAAACACCTTGACTACGCATTCCCATATCATGTGGTGCACCAAGCCAAGGTGCTGCATTGTTTCCTGAACCACGTTTAATAGATACATGTATGTGTGAATTATGTGGGTTTGATCCTCTGTATATTCTAGACCCATCATTTTTATCAATTGATGAATTCCAAATTCTTCCACCAAATATTAAATATTTTGTACGAGGATCTCTTCTAAGTGTCTGAAATAGTCTTGAACCAACTACACCGTTCTTTGGATCATTTGTTATATCAACCGCATGTCCAGTATTATGATCAGATGATGGATTTTGTCTCATATGTGCTGCTGATGGAAGCATTCCATCTGAAACACGACTTCTTTTTGGAAACAATGATGATACTGATGACAGTAAAGATTTAGCAGCTGGTGTTGGACCGCCTGTTGAAAACTTCTGTGCATTTAAAGCATCAAATGTTTCTGTTCCATATTTTGCAACAGAGGATGCCTTAATTACATACTCTCCATCAGAAAGCATAGCTGGTATAGAATCAGATGTACCTGTTCCTGGACCACTTACGTTTCCTCCAGGCTCAAAATGTTTAATGTATCCGCCAGCTGCTGCATGAACACGGAATTGAAGAACTCCTGTATCTTTATCTATCTTAGTAATTATAATAGATCCAGTAGTTTTTGGTTTTGTTATATCATTTGTTATAATCGCAGGTATGTCTCCATATGGACCAATATGAACTACCTTACCAACAGTATAGCCTGCGCCTCCCTTTTTAAACTTGCTTAGTTTTTCTGAAAAAACTCCTTCTTCTAGCATTACTCTCTTGCCAGTTTTTGGATCTACTACTGTTTGGTTTACTGTTGGACCACCAACTCTATTAACGTTTGCTGGTGCTGGGGTAGATGGAAAAGGCTGTCCAGAACGGTTTCTTCTTGCTCTTGGTGCATTACTATCAGGCGTAAAGCCAAACCCACCTTGGCTATTAATGGCATCTACTATGCTGGCTGCTGCTTTGTTATTTGCTTCTATTTGATTAGAAGATGCTTTCTCCATAGCAGCAACTAGATCAGCACTTCTTAATTCAAGAAGATCTATTTGTGCTTGTAGATCGTCAGATTGTTCTTGGAGCTTGGACTTTTCTTCTTCTTGATTATACTCTATAGTGTTTTGATTTTTTTCTTGCAATAGGTTAGCTGCTTCAATATAATTTCCTCTTGCTTTTGCTTCAACAATTTGTGCATCTAAATCTCTTTGTTTATTTAAATAATCATTTTGTCTTTTAATTTGATTAGTTATTTTTTCTTGTTGTTTAATTTGATTATCTACAATTTTTTTCTTTTTCTTTAAAAGATCAATTTGTTTCTTTAGCCCATTAGATTCTTCTTCTTGAGATTTATAAGCTTTTGTTTTAGTTACATCAGGTTTATCTGTGCTTGGAAATAATTTATCTTTATTATCTTCAAGCCATTTTTCTGCTTTTTTAACTAATTCTGCTGCAGTAGTTTTTGAAGTAAGGTTTCTATCAGCAAATCCTCTTGCTGCTGCCTGAATAAGAAAAGATATTTGTGATCCTGTTAGACCAGGAATTTGTTCAAGAACCTTTACGCTACCAGCTAAGTCTTTTCTTCCTATTAATAAATATGCCTGATACATTGTTGTTAATGCTGCTGCGCCAGATATTCCAGAAGCAGCGATGCCATCTATTATTGTTTTCATCTGTTCTAATGAAGAAGCATTAGCAGCAGCACCTGTTAATTGAACTAAGCTGTTGCCTAAATCTACAGAACTTCCTGCAGCATTCTTTAACATTATGGATATTGCTTGAACTTGACTTGTAAATTTTACAAAAGTATTTCCAACCATAGACATTTTACCAGCAGATGCTAGTAGCAAATCAAGTTGTTTTTGAGCTTGTTCTGGCTTAAGTTGTCCAATTGCAACTTGTGTTGCAATAAATGCGTTTGCTATTTTAATAATTTTTTCTGGATCGTTTTCTTTTTCTAATCCTTCAACTAAATCTCTTAATGGATTATTTTCTGGAAGAGATTCAATTAGGGCTATAAATCTAGATAGTTCTTCATTTGTGTAACCAAATGATTTACCAGCATTTCCTGCTGCTGCATCAAGTGTTGTTATTGAACTTGTAAGTGATCCTACTTTAATAGTTGTATCAACAACTGCATTACCAAAAAATGTTGCAACGTCAGCACTTGACTTAAATACTGCTTCATTCATTGCCTTTAATTGCTTTTGCTTTTCTATTAATCCAGCAATAGCAGTTGATACTAATCCTATTGCAGCGCCTGCTGCTTGACCATATGGTCCAAACATCATTCCAAGGTTTGCTCCTGCAAGTGCTCCCTGTGCCATACCCTTTCCAGCAAAATCTGGTAGCATTGAAAGCCCCATGTTTGCTCCAAGAAGCCCCATTCCGCCACCAAATGAATTCATTCTGTTTCCTACAGATTTTACTCTGCCTACAGCTGTTGCTTTTGCTTGTCTTCTAGATTCTCTGCGAGATTCTGATTCTGTTAATGGTGCAACTATTGATAGCTGGCTTGTTCCTGTTGGCACTACTGGACCTATTGGTGCTGGCCCTTGTGCTCTTGTTGCAACACGACGTGGTTTTCCACTTTGTGTCATCTGCTTCTTTTTTGCATCCTCATATGCAATTGCATCTTCTTTACCATGCTTAGCAGCTAATGGATGTGGACTGCCTCTATCTAGGCTTGCAACATAAGGATCTTTAACTGATTCTTTGACACCCTTTTCGTATGCCTTGCCATCTTTCTTGCCTCTGTCTATAATTTTTGCTGCTGATGCAACTGCACCAGATCTTCTTGGATCTGCTTGAAGTGTTGATATGTCTTCTTGTATTGGACCATATACGTGACCCATCTGTAAGTTTTTAGCTGAAGTTTCTGTTTTTCTTTCAAATAGTCTTTTTGCTCCTGGACGTATTGCAGTATAAGATCTAAACCCAGCTAACCTTGCTTTAAATGCTCCACGACGTGCTCTATTTGGAGTAGTTCCTCCAGCCTCTCTAGAGTCTGTAGGTATTGTTCCATACTCATCTCTTTCAAGACCAAAGGTTTTTCTAACAACACTTCTTTCTGATTCTGACTTAATAGTATCAACTTGCTCTGCTACATGTTTTCCAGCAGATGACCAAGCCTTTTGCATTCTTTCATTTTCGTCCTTGATATCTGCAAATGTTTCAGTATATTCGCTGTTAAGCTTGTCAACAAAATTTGTTGTAATATCTTTATACTCATCATAAATACTGTCAAAGCTTCCAGAATCAATTTGTCCCTGTGTTGGAGCAATCCCTCTTGCTTCTCCAATTCTTAAAGCAAGTGGTGCCAAAACATTTGGAACTCCAGTTCTTCCAGATCTTTGACCCATATTTTCTGCTGCATCTTGAAGTCTTAGTGCATACTCTGGGTACATAGAAACTTGTCCTGGTTTTCCAAATTCATATCCAGGAATACTGTCTGCAATCATTCCATTAATTAATGAACCATACTTCTTGCTCATCTTTGTTGGAATTACTGTTTCTCCAGGCATTAAGAGTGCTAGTTCTGAATCTTTATTTCCTGTACCGCCAACAACTGCTGGCTTACCCTCTGCTCTCTTTGTTATCGGACCCCTGACCATTGGTCTAGCAGATGGAACAAATTGAGCCTGAGCAGCAATAGATCTTTGATATGCTCTTGTAAGAGCATCAACTGCAGATGCCTCTGCAGTAAATGTTTGTGCAAGAGTTCTGTGTACTTGATCAAGAGATGCTGCTACCGCTGCTGCATTTCTTTGCTCAAGTGTCATATATTTAACTTCGGTGCCCAAAGTTGCAGATGATTGCCCAGTCTTATTAAACAGGGTTTTCATAAATGTAAAGCCCTTAATTATGTTTGCTACACCATTTGCAAGCAAACCAAATGTCATAAGAAGTACTGGTCCAAGTCCAGCTACTACTGCTGTTAAAGTAATTATTATTTTTTTAGTACCTGCTCCAAGATTATTAAAACCATCTAAAATTTTTGTAACAAACTCAGCAATTGGAGTTACGGCCTTTAAAAATTCTTCTCCTACTGGCACTAATGCTAGCTTTAGATTTTCAACAGCACCCTTAAATTTATTCATAGCAGACTCTGATGTCATGCCTAATTCTTTTTCAGACATAGCTGCTAAGTCTTGAACAGATGCTGAAGCTAAGTCAAGAACACGGGCTGCCTGTGTACCATCTTTAGTAACGTTTGCAAAAAGTGTTGATAGACGAGCAAACTGAAACTTTCCAAACATTTGCTCAATAACCTGAGCTCTATTAAGTGGATCAAGTTCATTTAAAGCTGATGCAAAATCAATAACGGTTTTCTTTAGGTTTCCTCTATTGTTCTCTACAATTTTCTTTGCATTAATACCAAAGCTTAAAAGCATATCATTTGCTTTTCCAGTTGGATTAATCAAAGATGCAAGACCAGACTTTAGGGCGTTAGCGCCTTCTGATGCATTGATTCCACCTTCTTTCATTGCAGTCATAAGGAATGCTAAATCTTTTACATCTCCACCAAGCTGTTGTACTACTGGGGCTGCTTTTGGAATTGCAGTAGACATGTCATCAAGTGACAACACTGTTTGGTTTTCTACTGCGTTAAGGAAATCAATAGATTCCGCAAGATTCTCAGATGACATTGCGAAAGCATTTTGCAAAGCAATTGTTGTTTCAAGTGCTTTTTGACTTTCTACCTGACCAAGAATAGAAAGTTTTGTTGCTGCAGTAGTCTGTCTTTGTAAATCAAGTCCCTTAAAGCCTGCAGCTGCTGCCTCTGCTGCAAGTCCTACGGTGCTTGATACTGCGATTCCATACTTTGTAAACTCTTTACCAAGATCTTTAATGTCTTCTAAAGCTTGCTTTGATTCTGCTTGTGGTGTAAATAAATCTCCATAAACTTTTTTAAATCTAATTGCTTGTGTTTCCATATCCATAAATGCTTTTGCTGCTGCAGAACCTGCAGCCATTAATGGAATTGTAAAACCAACCATGAGCTGACGACCAGCCCACTGTGTATTTTTACCAAAGTTTAATAGATTTGTAGAACCTTGTTTTAAAAGTTGGTTGAGCAATGCCTGTTTTTCAGAAGCAATCATTGTTTTTGTTGCAAGATCATTCATGTCCAAAGACAGAGGTCTTACAGAGATTGCTCTCATGGCACCGTTTGCGTCACGGCCCATCTTGATATATTGTGTCTGAAGGTCTTTTACGTTTTCTCTTGCTACCTTGTTTATTGTTTCAAACTCAGTTTTAAATAATCTACCAAAACTTTTAGAAGCTCCGCCAGCGTATCTAAAATACTCTCCCAAAGAAAACTTGTTTTTTTGTAAAGAGTCTGTAAAAGATTCAGTGGTTGTTCTTATTGTTCTCATTTGGGCAGAGAACTTGCCTGTTGCATTTATAGAGTTAATTAAATTTTGCTGCATTTGAGCAGTAACTGCATTTGCTGCAGCACCACTTTGTGCCATTGATGTGTGAAAGGCTGATATCTGTCTCTGTAAGTTTTTGATACTGGCAAGTGCTCCAGCAGTATCAATACTTACTTTAATATTGGACTGAGCATCAGCCATTCACTACACCTCTTTATTTAGTTTTATTCTTCAATGTTACTAAAAATTGCTGCTGCATCTGAAATTGCAATTCCTGATGCCGTTTCAACAATCTTATAGACAGTAGGCAAATCAATATTATCTTCTAGATTTGCAAGATCTACATCTAGTCCAGCAGCGTACTGCTCCATAGCGATTAATACACACTGCATTAAAAGATTAATTGACTTATCATTATCATCTACTACTGCTGCAATACCCTCAAACTTTTTCATAAACTTTCGTAAAAGTGAAATTTTAAGCGGTCTTAGAGTAATTTCTGTACCATCAATTAGCTTAATCGTTTGCGCTTCATGCACGGTTGTTGCCATCTTGATCCCTCCCTTAGGTTTGTATTAATTATAGCATACAAAGGGTTTATTTTATAAGGTTTGGATCTCTTGCATCTTCGTAGTCAAGCCCCATTCCAATACCAAAACCTGCTGATCTAGCATTTTGTCCTTGCAAAGATAGTACATCATTGCTATCACTTGTAGCGCCACGACTAAATACTCTTGCTTTAAGATTTTCCCATTCTTTTTGACCACGCTCTTCATTTCCGTCAGACTCTAGGTCAACACCCTGTATTGCTGCAAAAAATTTCTTTTCTTGATAATCTAATTCTCTTTTGCTTGATAGGATTGCTGATATCTCTGCTAACGATAAAGACTCTTCTAGCTCATTATAGTCTTTCCATATACCCAGCAAAAAAACCTCCGACTCAATTTTTGCCAGATCAAACTCTTCCCATGAAGGACCTGCTTCGCTTTTTTGTGCCTTAGACTTGATGTCTTGACTTTCTTGACTTTTTTCATTTTCCTCTGTTTGATCAATCTTGATATTGGCAGCAATATCCAATATTGTATGAACCGTGGGCAAGTCTATGTTATCTTCAAGATCTTCTATGCTTTTAGATATTTGAGGATAATATTGTTTCATTGCTATTCTTGTACATTCTGTTAAAACCATCATTGACTCATCATCATCTTGTGCATACTTTATCTTATTAAATGCATCCATAAACTCTCTAAGGTACTTGATCTTAAGAGGCATTATCTCTATTTCTGTTCCGTCAAATAGATAAATATTTTTTGTTTTATAAATTGATGTCGCCATGATATATCAAGTTTACCACAAAAAACAACAAAGCCCACCTCGTTATGAGATGGGCTAAGTCGTATTATTAAGTTGTTATTATGAAGCGTCGCCCCATGTGCGATCTACGATCTTACCGTATGATCCACCATCTTCTGGAAGAAGACGGAATGAAACCTCAAACATTGAAGCTTCTTCACGCTTAGCAGACACTGTTACATTTTCAATTGAAAGTGCACGGTATCCAACATAAACACGCTCTACATATGCAGAGTCTACGCAGTCACCAGTTCCTGGTCCAACTGCAACGATTCCTCGCTCAACTGGGCATTCACCGATATCTCCTGCTGACAAGTCCATTGTCTTGTCTCCGTTAAGTGCTGTGGTAAGCTTTGAATCACCATATGCTAGAGCCAATAGAAGGTTCTCTAGTGTAGCCTCAGCAAATGCTGTTGCAAGATTAACTTGCATTCCTTGCTTGTAAAGCTTAGCAACGTCAAGAATTTGGTCAACCTGTACTTCACCGAAGTCAGGTTGGAACTGCAATTCAAGACCGTTCATAGTGTAACCTACGTTTGTAAATTCTGAATCATCTGCAAGAGTTTCTCTGTATGATTCAGCGTTAACAAATGCTGGAAGAGCGTTAGCTCCTGTAGGTGCCAATGTAGTGTCTGCAATAAATAATGCTGCTGCACCAACGATAATGTTGGTAGACGTTCCACGACTATATGCCATTTATTTCACCTCTTTCTGTAAGAATAGATATTAAGTTGTACGGCGTTGTGTTTCCTCAACTCAATTATAACAGTGTTTTATAGGACTATTTTTGTGGCTAGTTTAGGCTCTGGAGCCCAGGTACTGCCTGTTAGGTCTGGCATCTGATGGTAGTCAAAGTCAATAATTATCTTGTTACCGCCGTAGGTACGGGCTGTGCCAAAGTCTATAATATCTCTGGTCTCCTCAAGCTGGTATACCTTGAAGTTGTGAAAGTAAAACTGATTTTCTAGATCTACAAATCCTGTTGGGTTTTCTACTGTTACTGGCACAGTTACTCTTATAACCCTGTTAGAACACCAGTTATTAATCTCTTCTGCTGTTTCATCAAATCTGTCCATAAGTCTAAGAACAGATTCCTGTATTGTAATCATTTTTTCTACTGGGTTTTCGCCTGTTGCATAAAAATAATAAAGCAACTGCTCACATTTAATATGTGGAAAACCTTTTCTATTCATCTTAATAAGTCTATCCCATGTAGCAGCAACACCTTGTGTACTTCTACCAAAATAATCAGTTAAGTCGTCTATAGTAGATGGGGTTGATGGAAAAAATGGAAATGTAGCATTTTCTTCTCCACTATCATTTTGAAATATTCCAGATATCTGTTCCTGAAGATATTTATTAATCCATAATACTGGAGTATTAAGAACCCCAGCTGATCCTATCCAAAGCTCTGCATATGCCATTATCTAATCCCCGCATTCGCTATCCATCTATAGCCTACTTGGTATCCCTTGATCTTTCCAGATGACTTTCCAGATGCAAGGTTCTTTCTGTAAACATCTGCATTATTAAAATATTGATAAATACCGCTTGTTTTTAAAAATGCCTGAGTAAAATATCTAGTAAAAAATGTGTCAACCACCTTTTGGAAAGAGCCAGTTGTTGCTGTTCCTCCAGGTGACTGTACTACAACCTCGCCTTTAGTAAAGACTGTTTCTCCACCATCTTCAAAAACCAAAACGTCTGATCTTTCTGGTCTAATGGTTACTGGAGTGCCTTCTTCCATTATTTTTGCCTTGTTATAAAAAGGTACTGATGAGCCATCCTTAATTGATGTTGATTGCTTAAATGTTGACACAAACGAAAGGCCAAGGTTGCTTATTGTATAGTTTATATTGTATAGACGTGCATCAGGACTTCCCACTTTAGACCATTCGTATATATGGTGTAGTGCTTCTGGATTTACCCTGGCATTTGAGTCTATATATTGCTCTAATAGTTCTTTTGTCATTACTCCAACATTATTTAAAAACTTTACTTTTCCTGCTTGTACGCCTTCTAAAAATCCAATTGAGTAGTTCATGATATTCTTCATGTCTTTTTTAAAAGCAGCGTCATTCATTATAACTTTCATTATAGGTCACTTGCCTGATTCTCTGATCTTCTTAAGACTACCTTGTAGTACTCTACACTGCCAAACGGACCAACTATAGCTTCAGTTGATGCTATTTCATATATAGTTGAGCGTCCGTTTCTTGGGCCAGAAGTTTCTAGGTATACGTCTTCTTGCTGTGGTGTTCTTATGTTTGTTACGACTACGTTAGTTACTGAGTTTCTGTTGTTTGATGAGGATACTCTAAGGTCTGTCTTAGTTCTTCCTAATAGTACATTTTCTTTAGTTATATTAACATTCGGCTTAACATCTTCAGTTGCTGACTGACCAGTAGGTGCAAAGTTGCAGGCAATA
>B570J14230_10001085_pt1 | contig 10999 bp, 22 predicted proteins | sample LakMenepilimnion_3_FD_14230 | JGI IMG/M metagenome (IMG submission 14230) | reverse complement strand
AAACAAAAATGATAATGCTCATGATTGCCCATAACATATAAGACTTTATTGTATTTTCTACATTCCTCTACGAAGAATCGGGCATATCGATCTATACGACGATCTGGCCGTTCGTGAGCTAGCAAAGTATGGTTAGGATCGTATTCGTCTATTTTTAAATTTTTTGCTTCACAAACATCTCCTGCCAGTATTAGAATATCACCTCCCGGAAGCTTAAGATCAGCAAATTCCAGATGTAAGTCGCTCATTAAACTTATACGCATATACGATCCCTAAATTTACTTATAAAAAAAGGGCCATGCGGCCCTTCTTTTTGGCCTACAAGAAATTATAGACCTAGCTGCATTGCACGATAGCCTGCAGCAACGAGTTCACGGCTTGGTGCACCAAGACGATATTTAGTGCTTACACGACCTTTGGTGTCGGTATGTGTATTAGCATAAACTGCAAACCCTAGGTAGCGAATGTCACTAACACTAGCGCGGGGATTCTTTAGACCGAAACGCTGACGAATTTGACCTGCAGTAAGTTGCTCACCTGAGCGAAGGGCACTAAGTAGACGCCCAGTTTTAGTTTTGTTTGAAAACATATTAATATATCCTTGTCTTAAAAACTGTTTTCACAGTTTCAACACTATAACAAGAACTATAACTAATTGCAAGACTTTATTTGTCCAAAACTGTAAATTTGGTAACATTGGCAACGCGGAAACTGCGCCATTCGTTCTTGTCTGTACACCATACACTAATGGTCTCAGTACTACGCTTGCGTTCTTTTACTTCTGTAATTTCCTGCTTGGGTAATTTATTTTCCACAAGTGTGCAAGGCATGGTTCTTTCATCACCATTAACCTTGGTAAAGGTAATTTCTACTTCGTGCTGCCTCAGTAGGTCCAATAGATAAGAATGACGATCTGTTACATTAGATGGAAACATTTTTTATACCTGTTTAAGAATATGAAACAAAAATTTCTTAGTGTTTTTTGGGGACCAAAAATTTCCCTTATTGCCACATTTATCTTCTCGTGCTCGCATTATGCCACATCCTTCATAGTAACCTTTGCCTATGGAACCAACTACTAAACTTTGTCTTGGTGGCACAAAACTTGTTGGATGAATACATTTATAATCAGACCCATTTAAACACCAAATGAAACTTTTTTTACAAAATTTGCAGTCTTTACAAAAGACAGTGTTTTCTTGTGGAACCAATTATTTCACCATAGAAATATGTTTACATTTATTACGGAATTGAAACCCAACACAATTACAAATAAGTTTATTGTCTGTTCTTTTTACAGTATAGATATCGCCTTTACTACCTTTAACTGTCCATATTTGATCTGTATTAGCTTTTTTATTAGCTATAGTACCATCTTCATATTCTAGACGGGTAACATAGGCGAGATTTATTTCTCTTTTGCTGAAGTGTGGAGTATTAGGGGTATTTAAGACGAACGAGTTGGGGGCAAGCAATTTATGAGCGGAGCCCACAGTGCCTACATAGGTAGTTTCTGTATATTCGCTGGGATTGTACAAGACATGATTCTTGAACTTTGTAGTGACGCGAATCTTGCTACCAACTTGAGGCATTTCAAACTGTGGGCTCATGCTTTGCTCCATTAAGCAGCTTCTGATTCAGCCTGTTCTGCAGCTACTTTAACCTTAGTAGGTTTGCCAGAAACCTTTACTGTATCTACTGCGTTATACTTTGAATCTGCAGCATCAATTGCTTCCTTATACTCACTGTTAAGATAAAGCTCAGTGGTTTTAAGGAAACTAACAACTGCAGATTTTTCCATTGCTTCTGGTAGTTCCATAAGCTCAATGTCTGTATTGCCCGCCTTAGTGAGCATTTTAACACGAGTCATGTCATTAGCAAAACGAACTTTTACTGCACCATTGAAACGACTTACACCAGCTACTTTAAACATAAAAACTCCTATATACAAGTTGAGTTAAATTTGCTGAACCATTCAGCATTTCCAAATTGTAGTTGAAACTGAATTTTGTGTCAACCACATTCTGAAACTTTTTTACCAAAGCGGACGAACTGCATGTACAATACAATGCCCAGGGCCACCATGTTGGCTTTCAACAATTGCTTGCGCCTGACCTTGATGTAGAGCCTGAACAGTGGTGCTAAGATTTTGTAGATCAGATCTACCCCAACCACAATGGCTGTCTGTCCTGGGCTCCACTAGAACACTGAAATTAACTTCATAGGATTGCATAATTTACTCCTTAAGGTTAAACATATTCCAACATGTTGGCAGGAACACGCCAACGACTATTACCACAATTCACAGTAACGAATTTTACTGCGACCTTTTCCACTGTCCCAACCATTGTTTGATTTCGTTTGGAACTATGAAACTTAACCTTACTGCCCACATAAATACCGCGTTTAACCTGCTTTACAAGTTGACTGCGACGATATTGGACAGCCCGCGAAATATCATTTAGCTGCTCATTTGTAAAATCACCCAACATAATTTCTGTTGTAATATCTTCCAGCTTTACCATGTTTTCAGCTCCTTTTGTTTTACTACCATATTCGTATTATATAATAACCGGTTTTATTTGTCAACCGTTTTATTCTTTTACAGTTATTGTAAGTTGTTTACAGGAGATGTCAACTTTGAGCCCAAAAGGATGGGCAAAAGTTTTTGCTTGCTCAGACTGACTGATGCATTCTTCCTTAGTTTTGTATTCATGATAACTACGCATAATTGGTTGCCCATTTGGGGCAAGATAAATGATTAGCATAAACCAAGACATATGTAAATCCTTAGGTGTGTTCTACAGTGTTTATACCTGCAAATTTAATTACTCTTTGACAAACTCTACAGGGTTTAGCAATCATAGGTTCGCCATTTTTATTATATCTAGTTACGACCAACTTATCAACTCTAGTCCAATTCTTCACTTTTACCAATGCTGCTACTTCAGCGTGAAGATAAATTTTATAATCCTCTCCCACCTCTTTAGCCATCCTAGCCTGTAACGGATGTGTTTTTACATAACTATTACGACCAACACTTAGAAGCCTGCCTTTTTTGTCATATGCAAAAGCAGTTATATTCTGCATAGTTGTCATTTCAATGAGTATTGAGTGCGGGTTGATGAAGTCTTACAAGTTCACGCTCACGAGCATGAGCAGGTTTGCGACCACGAACAATTTCAACTACACCATACTCATGTACATCTGCACCGTGCTCACGCAAACTGCGACACAACGCCCAGTCTTTGTTTTCGGTTAATGCACGACGCAGATGTTTCTGCATGCGGACCTTAAGTGCTTTGCGCACCTGTTGACCACAAACTGTGATGCCAATATATTGCTGTTGCGTCAGCGTATTGGTAATGCAATACACAACATGCTTGGTGTCTTGACGGCGTTTGCGTTTCATCATATCAGTATTGTATGATAAAGCTCAATTTTTGTCAACCGATTTAATTAGTTGTATATAAACAACAATTGTGATGTTGTTTTGTTACAACAACTTGTTACTACAATTTAACAGTATACTAGGTGTTGGATTATTTGTCAACCTTTTTTACATCTGCTAATCCTAAAAAGCATAGAGCTTTTATGTAAGTCCAGCCTAAGTCAAATTCATACCATTTTACACTTAATTTAGGACTTGCAGGATTATTATGATGATTATTGTGAAGTTCTTCTCCACATATCCAAACTGCTATAGGTATTATATTTTTAGATTTATCCTGTGTTTCCCAGTTTCTATAACCAAGATAATGACCTACCCCATTTATTACACCAGCTGCATGGAAAGGAATCCAAATCATCTGTACTAACCAAACTAATATTCCCCACCAACCAAATATCAGAGTATTAATAGCTAATAAAAGTATTAATCCTAAGTAATTATAAGGAGAATAAAGTTTTGTTTCAATCCAATCTGTTGGACTACCAACTCCATAGGTATGCACCAAATTTCTATCTTTAGTTGCTTTTGTGTATATAAATGCACCACCAAATAACACTTTCATGATGCCAAATCTATGTGGACTGTGTGGATCTAGATGAATATTATCTGTAAATCTATGATGTGCTCTATGTATAGCTACCCATTCTTTAGTTACCATACCGGTAGTTAACCATAACCAAAAACGCATGAAATGATTTATGGCAGGATGAAAATTTACTGATCTATGTGCTTGTGAACGGTGTAAATAGAGAGTAACACAAATAATTGTTATATGTGTTAAAATTAAAGTATAAAGAATCATAAACATTGTTTATTTAACCCTTAAAAAATATGAATAATAAAGTAATACTTACCGACATTGATGGTGTTTGCTTAGATTGGGAGCAAGATTTTAACAAATGGATGACCGCCAAAGGCCATACACTAATTGAACCTGATGCTTACAAAGTGCACGAAAGATTTAATATTACTCTAAATGAAGCTAAAACATCAGTAAGAGTATTTAATGAATCTGCAAAGATTATGTTTTTAAAACCATTTAGAGACAGTGTACATTATATTAAAAGATTACATGAGAAACACGGATTTGTCTTTCATGCTGTTACAAGTTTAACAAATGATCCAGCAGCACAAGAGTTAAGAAAAATTAATTTGCAAAGATATTTCGGAAATACTGCTTTTGTTAACTTTGTATATACAGATACAGGTGGAGACAAAAATGAAGTATTAGAACAATATCGAAACAGTAATTATTACTGGATAGAGGACAAACCCATTAATGCTGAACTTGGCTTAGAAATGGGTTTGAGATCTATACTAGTACAACATCCTTACAATATCAGTTTTGCTAACAGTAAAATTACAGTAGTAAAAAACTGGCAGGAAATTTATAAATTAATAGTTAATAATTTATAATGTAATACTAGCATTGACATCAATGCTAGTATATTATTAGTTAGTCATTACTTTACTAACTGCGGTCATTACTGAAGCAATAAGACTAATAATGTAAGAATTAGTAATTTCCGCTTGCAAGAACGATACGAGCTATATGCTCAAGCCGCTCGATATGTTCAAATGCTCGCCAAGGGCTTGTATCTACTGCTACCACACCATGTCTATCTAACCCTACAATATTATAAAGGATATTACCATTGTTAGTTAGTGCGAAGTTTTTAATAGTTGCATCAGCTAGCTGTTGACTAATAACAGGCACTTCTGGAACATTCAGTCCGACCTTGGTATATCTACCAAGTTCAGGAAACTCTTTCATTAACGAACTAAGTTCTATACCTGCATACATTGCTGCAACTGTGTATGTCGGATGAAAATGAAGAACAACACGAACATCAGTATCTATTTGTCGTTGTAGGCCATAGTGGAGCGGGATTTCCCCACTAGGTTTTAAGTTAGAGCTTATGTCTGTGTATGTAATTTCTTCCCAAGTTTCTCTAATAAAAGGGGGTGTAGCATGAGTAGTTGTACAAAGTTGAATTTTTTTAAACATCTCTGGTTGTAAAAATTGTTTTCTAATACCAGAGGGTGTGATATAAAAATGATCTCGATCATGCCAGCGGATACTTGCGTTGCCATCTCTGGCAGTAATCCAGTTACGATTGTATGCTTCCTGAAATAGTTCAGAGATAGTTTCTAACATTATTTTCCTTTATTTTTACATTTGTTAAAATGTCTTCTTTTACTATTGCTTAACTCTTGTTACAAAAGTTAATTACTTATTCATATTTAGATCTGAAGAAAATTATTTCCATAAATAGTTTTACTTATGGCACTTTAAGGCACTTTATGGATAGATTCGATGAACTTAATTTATTAATTAGGAAATTTGTTAGGCACTTACCAAAATCAGAAAAATACGATAAACGCTTAGAAGAAGAATTAGAATTAATAGCTAAATTAGGGTTTGCAAAACATTTTTTGCGGGTGAGAGAAATACTAGACCTAACTAGAGATATACCTCACATTACCCGTGGGTCAGCAGGTTCAAGTTTAATTTGTTGGCTCATGGGAATTTCTGATGTTGACCCTGTTAAAGAAAATATACCATTAGCTAGGTTTATGAATCCTAAACGAGACGATTTACCCGACATAGATCTTGACTTTCCACATTGGCAACAAACTACTGTAATGAATCGTATATTTCGTCGTTGGCCTGGACAAAGTGCTCGGGTGTCAAACTATGTCACTTATAAAGAGAAAAGTGCAATACGAGAGGCTGCAAAAAGATTTGGGGCTAAAGGACGGTTAAAACGAAACTTTAAATTGGAAGAAGTTGTTCCTGAATATGCAGATGATGCACAACGACTTGCAAATAAACTATTAGGAAAAAAACGAGCAATATCCAAACATTGTGGTGGTATTCTAATTTTTGATCGTGCAGTGCCAAAAAGTTTGATTAATGGTGAGAACCAAATACTATTAGACAAATATGAAATAGAAGACCTCGAGCATTTTAAAATAGACATACTAGCTAATCGAGGACTAAGCCAATTATGGGAAATAGAACAACGGGAATTACTTAGCTATCCTGAACACGATGCTGCAACATCTGAATTGTTATGTAAAGGTGATATTTTAGGTGTTACACAAGCTGAAAGTCCTGCAATGCGTAGATTGTTCAGAGCAATACAGCCCAAATCGAGATCAGACTGTGTGTTGGCAACAGCATTGATTAGACCAGTAGCTACCCAGGGTAGGCGTAAAGCCAGTTTTTTTCAAGATTGGACTAAGGACAATTTTGATGAAAGTATAGTATTTGAAGATGATGCTATAGATCTTATATCAGAAATTTTAGGCTGCAATCAATACGAAGCTGATATGTGGCGTAGAGCTTTTGCTAAAAAGAACGAAGAAAAAATGTTTGAATTTATGCAACTAGTTGGGGACCATCCCAGACGCGATGATGTATTCTTAGCACTAAAGGAACTTAGTCATTTTGGTTTATGCAGAGCACATGCAATTAATTTGGGTAGATTAATTTGGGCTCTTGCTTATCAAAAAGCACATAATAAAACCAGGTTTTGGCAAGCTGCATTAAAGCATTGTAATGGAAGTTATGCCAAATGGGTATATTGGCAAGAAGCAAAGTTGGCTGGTGCTGTGCCTATAATTTTTAATGGCAATGAATTGCATGACTTTCAGGCAACTGGCAGATGGGGTAGTGAAAATTTTATACCAGGGTGCGGTGAGCAAAGGCGACCAGGAGAAGTTGAGTTTTGTGGTTTGATAGCTAATTATCGTGTGTTTAAATCAGGACCAAAAGATTACATAACTTTTGCTACACTTGGTACTGGCAATGGCCGTTACTTAGATGTGATTCTCAGGCATGCTACCAGTTTTCATGAATATCCATTTCTATGGGGAGTGGGCAAATTGGGCTATAAAAACAACACAGAATATGTTACTATATATAAACATAAAAAATTAAAATCTAAAGACCTAATTAAATGAAAACACGATTGCATCTTTACCCACACCGTGGACCAAAAACCAAAGCTTATATTGTTGCAGAACAACAAGCCTTTAAACAATTAGCTAAAGCAGCAGATGCAGCTTCTAAAAGTGTGATAGGGTTAGAAACTGTGACATTTTATACATCAGATGGGCATGAGTTTGAATTATTTTTAGTTAGTGATGTTAAAGAAACTGAATGGCAAGATCTTGTCCCGCCCTATACAAAAAATGCAGATCCCGGTCAGCTAAAAATTGTAGAGCTTTATAACGATCTTAATAAAGATTAAAGTTTCTTTTCTTCTACAAGGTATGACTTATAGCCTATGCCTAGTATACATCCAACTTGTTGGCCCATTTGGACTATAGTGAATGCTTTGGTTTTACTATTGACAAAAATCACATATTCACTTTTTTCTGTTTCATCTTTGCCAATCCATAAAGGCATTTCCTTAATATCAGGGTCTGATAAACCTTTAAGTATAATTTCAATGGGTGCACATGTTACTGGTTTATTAAATGTTCCAAAGCTCTGGTTGGATTGGGACAAAGAAAAAGTTGGGAACAATAGAGCCGTTAATAGTATTAATTTTTGCATTTACTAGCCTCAAGTTATGTGCTCACTTTGGTGCAAGAATGGCGATAATTGCACACCGGCAGCAGCCGCCACACACCTAAGTTAACGGTCCTAAGGCGTGTAAAACTTTAACACCAACTCTGTTTTGCATCCCCAAAATATTCTCTTGCGAATCCATTTTGTATTAATAATGCTCGCAAACTTTGTCCGTTAAGTATAAGATCTCCTAACACTCTTCCACCAAATTTATCCCAATCGTATAACATTACTTGTCTTTTTTGACTTTGGGCCACTGCTTGTTTTGTGAATTCTGTTGCTGCTTTACCTCTTTGATCTTCCTGCGCACACTTGGCACGAAAACCTTTTTCTGGGGTGTCCACACCATAAATCCTTACCGCTAGTTCAGGCTTTAGGGGTGCAGGCAAAAATGGTGCTGCTATAACCACTGTATCACCATCGTTAACTCTAAGAATTTGTGCATCATACATAACACCTTTCGGTTGTTTCTGTGCCAATGCTAAGGTGCTAGATAAGGCCAACAATGCCACTGCCAAATACTTTATCATATTTTTATCCCTGTTCAAGTATTTAGCATTTATTAATATCTTGGTATTTGAACCAATTATCTGGACAGTACCAAGACCTCAATGGTATATTGTAAAAATCAAATTGTTCGCGCCAAAGGAAAAAACTTTGTCTGTGAGTCATACTTTTATTAAGTATATCCCATTCGTATTGGTGCACCATTTCATGAGCAATAATGGTAATAAACCATTGTATACAAAAATATTTATCTGACAGTTTAATCCAACACTTGGTCCCACGCCGTGTTGGGTAATACCCTCCAACACACATACCCCAAATATTTTTCCATGGGCCTATATACATTGGGGGTCTTATGAGTTGATTTTTAAAAATATATCGATTTAAAAGGCTGTAAGTATTATTAACTTGCCTTCTAGAAGGTCTGAACAATTTTAATCGTTGTTCAGTTAATGTGGGTAAAGGCGTTTTCATTAAACGCCTTAATGGATGAGGTCTTGCCATTGAAATCTCCCATAGTATTTACTATGGGAGACATAAAACCTCATATGTTACATTTTATACCCTAACATTACCTGATTTAGCGCATTTTTTGCAGTTTTTACATCAGTTTGAGCATTTTTTACTACATAATTTACCGCTTGTTTAGTAGTATACTGAAAATAGAAAATAGCTTCGTTAGCACGATCTAGCACGATTGAGTTCATTTAAGTTCCTTTAAGGGTTTTAGATTGAAAAGGTGGGCCTGCGTTGAGCCCTATAGATCACTTCACCGTCATATTCCACTACTGCATTGTCTTTAAACCCAGACTCACGGAAAATATTATCAGCCAAATGTTGAGCTTGCCAGAGTCCATTGCAGGGTTTAAAAAATGTTGTGGGATATTTATACACCACTACTTTAAAAAGATCAAGCATTTCCATGTCAAGTCCTTATATTATTTAACAACTGATACTCGTGTAAGGGTAGTTTGTTTCACTTCGTTGTACAGAGTGCAATCTTTCACTGTACCTTTTAGTTCTAAACTATCACCAATTTGGCCCAAATTACGCCAAACATTAATTACATTACCATTTCCATCCTCCAAAGTTGTAATAAACATAGCACCAAATCTACCAATACCTAGATCCCTAGCTTTAATAATCTTTGCTTGAATATTTACTTTTTGTCCTACCTCACCTACCCATCCACTAATTTTGGCTGGTGGTGTATCCTCAGCAGTTTGGTCAAAGTCTGGAAGAACAAGGTCTAAAGGACGGGCCCATGTAGTTATGGCTTTTTGGGGATCTGGAGCCCAACCATCACGCAAATTGCCGTTGCCATTTACCTTCCAAGCTGAAACTATACCTACTTTGTCCAAAACAAAAATATAAAGAACAGGAATTATACTACGAGTCCCGTAATCTGCCCAACGAGTATGAGCAGTTACTACTACACCGATTTGATCTTGCAAAATCGGAACACCGAAATTATTAAAAAATTGATCTCTAGTCCAAGTATTGTTGAATTGTTTACTATAGACACTAAACAAAAATTTTGCCTGTTTATGGGACTTAAAGAGACCATTGGTTTTATTGCACAGGCCCTTAAGGTTAAGATAAAGAGTTTTGTCTGTATCACTGCTAAATTGCAACATTTTTTTGTCCCGCTGCATTTACAATACTAGTATTATACGAAATATTGGATTATTTGTCAACCAGAATTTTACTGCATTTTTATCTGTATACTTGCCATGCCCAGTTTACCACAATCCAATCATTAAGACAATCTTCAAAAGTATACTTACTATCTACTTCTTCTTTACCATACTTATCGCACATTCTTTTATACCAGTAGTCCCAATATTCCTTATAGATTTCTTTTTCACATTTGGTAACTAGATAGCCACCAGTTTCATCTGCCAATGGACTGTCTGGATCGAATTCATTGTAACTGAAGTATCTCATTTCTGAGCCTCTCTATTTCTTTTGCGGCTTCTTCTAATAGGTCTGCAATACGGTCTGGCCGACCTTCTTGCACACTTTTTCTATCAGGAATTTGCCTACGGATCTCTGCTCTTTTTTGCAATCTATACACAATATCTTGTTCATTCATTGTAAGGCTCAACATTTTCTTCTACAATTGCATCATCACCATAACCATCTGCATCTACTAGATCAATTTTTACCGGGCCAATGATGCGTATATGGTCGTCTTCTATTTGGTAATTATGGTCGCCATCATATAACCAAGCAGTTCCCCAACGACCTTGGTCATCTTCTTTTTCGCCTCGAATAATTGCTTCTATTTCTTCTTTTTCATCATCTGTAAATCCATCGCCAAAATTTATGTAGACTGCGCAAAGGTCGTCTAGTTCACATCCCCATCCTACTTCAGGACGGCAATGAATACCAGATTCAACTTCGTATTTCCATACAGGCTCATCTTCTTCACGAAATCCATAACCCCAACGCCATAC